>PJTO01000029.1_pt1 | contig 270548 bp, 244 predicted proteins | sample 1512101 | NCBI WGS metagenome assembly PJTO01 (sample SAMN08177690, study PRJNA422409) | Soil metagenome, whole genome shotgun sequencing project. | reverse complement strand
TCTGGTGATGACGGCGGAGGGGTTCCACGCGTACCCATCCCGAACACGACCGTTAAGCCCTCCAGCGCCGATGGTACTTGGACCGCAGGGTCCTGGGAGAGTAGGACGTCGCCAGGCTGGATGTATAGTTTTACATTACTTACCATTCCCTGATAGCTCAGTTGGTAGAGCACTCGACTGTTAATCGAGTTGTCACAGGTTCGAGTCCTGTTCGGGGAGCCATTTGGAGAGGTGTCCGAGTTGGTCGAAGGAGCACGATTGGAAATCGTGTAGGCGTCTAAAGCGTCTCGAGGGTTCGAATCCCTCTCTCTCCGCCATAAATTTTCAGGTAAGTATGGCCCCTTGGTCAAGCGGTTAAGACACCTCCCTTTCACGGAGGTAACAGGGGTTCGAATCCCCTAGGGGTCACCATTACTTTCATAAGAAATTTCCAAAATTTGAGGGTTGCATTACATAAGCGATATAAGGTATGATAATAAATGTCGCTTTAACGGGCAACATACTCAACAACGACGCGGGGTGGAGCAGCCCGGTAGCTCGTCGGGCTCATAACCCGAAGGCCGCAGGTTCAAATCCTGCCCCCGCAACCAAACATCATCTCGGCTCATTACCGAGTACACGCGGAGCCGTGGTGTAGAGGCCTAACATGCCTGCCTGTCACGCAGGAGACCGCGGGTTCGAATCCCGTCGGCTCCGCCATTTTCCCTCAAGGGAGCATGTAAGGCTCGATAGCTCAGCTGGTAGAGCAGAGGACTGAAAATCCTCGTGTCGGCGGTTCGATTCCGTCTCGAGCCACCATCAAGACAACTTAACACTAAGCCGACTTAGCTCAATTGGTAGAGCAACTGACTTGTAATCAGTAGGTTGGGGGTTCAAGTCCTCTAGTCGGCACCATTTCTCTCCTAAACGTGGAGGATTAGCGAAGTGGCCAAACGCGGGAGACTGTAAATCTCTTCCTTCGGGTTCGGTGGTTCAAATCCATCATCCTCCACCATCATGTTTTTAATGCTTAGGGGCATAGTTTAAGGGTAGAACAGCGGTCTCCAAAACCGTTAGTGTGGGTTCAATTCCTGCTGCCCCTGCCAATTAAATGCTTCACAATCATGGCGATCGTGGCGAAGTGGTTAACGCATCGGTTTGTGGATCCGACATTCGGGGGTTCAATTCCCCTCGATCGCCCCATCTACATCAATTTTGTTGGGGATTAGCCAAGCGGTAAGGCAACGGACTTTGACTCCGTCACTCCTAGGTTCGAATCCTAGATCCCCAGCCATTTTCACTGCACAGGTGAATCTAATGCGCGGAAATAGCTCAGTGGTAGAGCATCTCGTTGCCAACGAGAAGGTCGCGGGTTCGAATCCCGTTTTCCGCTCCATCTCAATCTTGAATCTGGCGCCATAGCCAAGTGGTAAGGCAGAGCTCTGCAAAAGCTTTACCCCCAGTTCGAGTCTGGGTGGCGCCTCCAAAAACCTCGAAGCTTGCGCCCTTAGCTCAGCTGGATAGAGCGTTTGACTACGAATCAAAAGGTCAGGAGTTCGAATCTCTTAGGGCGCGCCAGTAAGAGGCAAGATAATTAAATATGCCGGTGTGGCGGAATGGCAGACGCGTTCGACTCAAAATCGAATGGGCAACCCCCGTGGAGGTTCGAGTCCTCTCACCGGTACCACATTAAACAAGCCAGTTCATTAGAGAAATTCTCTAATGAAATTTTTTTTATATTTTGATAACTTTATTCATTTTGTTTGCAAAAGATACCCTTCGAGCTATACTCCAAATGCGAGTAAATGTTTGCTGTTGTAGAATAATCGCTGTGTCCCAGCTACTCCTGAACTTCCTTCATACTCCCCCCCGTTGCTTAAAAGCAAAGTAGCGCAACTATGCCGCAAATCATGAAATCGAATGTGTCGCAACCAGTTTGACACCATGATGCTTATCGTAGGTTGGAACGATCTTCTTGATAACAGTTTGATAGACTTACTGTTCCTGTTCCTGTACGGGTTTCAACTGTCGCGGTCGCCCTGGAGAGTGTCCGAGCTCCAACCCATCAATACTGTTTTCGCTACGTTTAACGGGTAAATCCGTAAATGGAACTGCACACAAGTTGCATGGAAATGAAACTGCTAGGAGCGAACCAACGAGTGGACCAGCTAGCGTTATGTATTCGACACCAAGTTATTATGCCGAGCATGCAGGATTCACTGTGAAGACTAGTAACAAAATGTAATCGGATTAATAAGGAGGATAATGACATGTCCATTCATTTCTTAACAAGATCCTTTTTGTGGTGGTGTGCCGTTTTGACGGTCATTATTCTCTTTGGTTTTTTCGCTTATCGGACAGGCACTGTTCTTTATCACAATCATCAACTGCGTGAACAGTTCCCTGCAACTACAAACGCCAGTCCATATGAACAAGGGATGCCAATGGAGCAGATGGATCTAACTGTTTACGCCCCTTATTTTCCTAGTACTTTTACAGCTCTTTACTATCCTCTGACACATCGTATTAAGACACCTGTCACCTTGAAGTATTATGATGAAATACCAAATAACGAAACCGCTGTTGCATTGGAAATAGTCAAGGGAACTACAATCGTAGCCATTCCAGAAGCGACAAAAGGCTCAGCATTCCAAGAAGCGGGATACGGCTATACGAGCTATCCTACTTATGTGAAAGGCTGGCGTTACGTTCGCCCATTCATTGCGGAAGAGGGATTGAACCAAGCACACTACAAACAGTATTATTATGTGAATATAGACAGCCTTGAGGCTGTCTTGGACAAAGTTATTGAAGTAAACCAACCATTTCATGACGCTATACGACAGCAAGGATGGAGCTTAAATAAAGGAAAGCATGTGATCGCACGTTATATAGATAATGCGTTATACCAGCACGGAGCTTACCTATCTCCCGATCTGTTATATCGAATAATAGATCGTTGGAATGTTGTGCTGCTTAGTGCAATCGGGCTTATTACAATTAGCTTGCTAAGTAGAAGTCTTGGCTTTCTTCGGAATCGAAGATAACGCATACAATCTTTTACTTTCCTGAAGTGGCTCCCTTAAACGAGAGCCACACGCTCGGATCCCTGGGACAATGAAGCAAGAATTTCCAAACGCTTATCGCTCGACAAGCATTTACCGATTCTCGATAATTGTCTGTAGAGATCTTCTTTTAGGGGCATTCGCAGAATCCAGCATAGTATCGGTCATAAGGATCTCCTCTCGATTCTCCCCAAAAAAGTTAATCCAAAACCGCGTTGATATGCTCCTTCGTAACAGACCAATGCGAGGCGGTCCAGTATTTGGTTTTATCCTTTACATAAATAACTTGCGGGGATTCATGCTTTACATTCAAGTCTTCCGCGATTTGGTTGGATACCGGGCGGGATTCGATGACTTTGACCAGCACATAATTCAAATTTTCATTCGGCCTATCGTTTAAATATTGTTCGTATTCTTGAAGCGCGTTAGCGCTTACCGGGCAAGTTGTACTATGCTTCAGTATCACTTGTCCGCGTTCGGACGACTGGAGCAAGAGCTCATTCCATTCCTCAATCGTCGTTATTTCATTCCATTGCATACGAAATGCCCCTTTCAGTATCAGACCGATTGTCAAAAAATAATAGGCTGAATTTTTATATAGTGTACATCATCTTGTTTAATTATTCAATTGAGCAGCAGGGGCGGTTACGGATAAGGGGAGCCTCCGGAGGCGCGCTGTCCGGCATAGTTGTCGCGCAATCAAGCTATGCGACCCTTTCTTTGGCCGGAGCTTGTCTGTCCTTGCTTCTGAATCCGGTCGTCGTGTGGTTCCGAACAAAGAAAAGCTGATGTAATGGGGAACAGAAACCGCTCGCGTGCACGGAGGATACCTGGATGGCCTACTCCGCTCCGCTGAGCGAGCGGTAGCCGAACTCGCCGATCGGGCAGGAGGTTCTTACGTTAAAATCGGGGCCAGATGCTCCAGCGCCAAGGAGCGTATGTGTTGATCCTCTGGAATATTATCGTACAGAAGATGGCTTTTGCCTGCCTGCTCCATTAGCTCGCTTATTGCCGCGATGCGCCCCTTGTTGAAGTCGATAAAACGAAAATCGATCTGTCGCAAGCTCTCCATGTCCCTCAAGGGAGCAAAGGCTTCAGCCTTAATGGCCGTATTGATTTCTTTCAGCTCCAGAACCTCAAGCTGCTTGGCAGTCCATAGATTTGCGATGTCCCGCAATGATTTCATGTAGCTTAACTCGAGCTGCCGGAGATTGTCCATTTTCGAGAAGTCGCACAAGCGTTCAACCTTAGGCAGGGATAATTGCAGAAAGCTCAAATTACGCAATTGTCCTACGGCCTGAACATCGGTTAGGTTGCGCACAGCGGATAGGACGAGCATACTTAAGTTCGATTCGGCTAGCACATCGAGCGGACCATTTAACTCGCAGCTGTCGATCAACAAATACTTGATCTGCGGAAGTTCCGCTACGAAATCCAGACGATCAATCTTACAGTTCAGCAAGAGCGTGTTCAGACTGGCGCATTCCGCTATTGGGGTCAACCCGTCGAATTTTCCGTGCAGTTCAAGATAGTTTAATTGGGGGTAGCTGCGGATAAAATTCAGGCTTTGCGCTTTTTTGGGCGAGCTTACGTTAAGGAATTGCATTTGCTTCATCCTGCCAAGCCGGGTCAAGTCCTGCGGCTGTCGCAGATCCAATCTTAGAGCGGCTACGTGCTTCATCGCAGCAAGCGTCTCAAGAAATTCGTCCGTGTAACGGGCCTTCTCGTCCTTATTCCATATGTACAAAATCAGATCCGTCCGTTTGGCAAATACCCGCTTATCCAGTTCAAGCAGATCCTCCGTCAAATCTGCGCCGACAACAAAACTAACCGTTGCCCGGTTTCGCAAATCTTTTACGGCAGCCTTCATTTTCTCTTCATTCCAAGGAATCCCCTGCATGGAAGCATGCCAAGGTTTATCCATCGTTCATCATCTCCAATCCGCGTTTTCTGCGGCATATTTACCACTACCATTGCGCCAATACAGCCTCCAGGTCTTGTCTGAGCAGGTCCGTGCGGTAGCTCAGCTTTTTCTTCTTGTCGAAGTCGGAACCGTATCGTTCCTCGAACTAGACGAACAGGGTTTTTCGGCAGGGAGTTGCGCTGGGTAGCCAGGCTTGAAATCCCATAGTCCGTCGGGTCGCGGCCATCGTCAATGACAAAGCTGTCGCCTCGCACACGCGAACCAGCTTGTTCCACTCCCGAATGTTCGCATAGTCGGCGTAACTGTCGCATTCGGCAAATAGCGCTTGGCGTAGCGCATCCGGTGACGGCTCCTCCTGAATCCGGGCGGTTAACTGTTCTATCGTTTCTATTAAATAAATATCGTCCAGCATACGGTTTGAAGCCTCCTTGGGTATCGCGACTTATTTATGACTGACTCGAAGCCTATTCCTTAATTTTACTTCTCCTATTTTTTCGCTCAAGAGGCCAATGTCGCAGTTTGCGCGTAGAAATTAGCGATCCGTTATGGATTGTGCAAATAAGTCCCATATGGATGTATATCAACAAACCAAACTTTGATAAACTGACAGAGAGAGAAAGGGAGGAATCTTATGTTCAAAGTGTTGGTATCCGATCCGATCAGCGATTTCGGTTTGCAGCAGCTTAATGGAGCTGAAGATGTGGAGGTCGTAAAAATAGCGGGGCTGAGCGAAGAGGAGCTTGTCGCCGTTATTCCTCACTATGACGCATTGCTTGTCCGTTCTCAAACGAAAGTGACTCGGCGCATCATGGAGGCCGGCATTCGTTTGAAGGTGATCGGCCGAGCGGGAGTCGGCGTGGATAATATTGATTTGGAGGCGGCCACGAACCGGGGAATCATCGTGATTAATGCGCCAGACGGCAATACGGTCACGACCTGCGAGCACACTTTGGCGATGATGATGGCGCTGGCCCGGCATATTCCGCAAGCCTATGCCAAAACCGTAGCCGGGCAGTGGGACCGTAAATCGTTTCTAGGCGTTGAATTACGCAACAAGGTGCTTGGCGTGTTGGGGCTTGGCCGGATCGGAATCGAAGTGGCCAAACGCGCGGCGGCGTTCGGGATGACCGTCATCGGATACGATCCTTTCCTATCGGAGGAGAGGGCGAGCAAGCTCGGGATCAAGCCGGCGACCGTAGACGAAATCGTACGAACTGCGGATTTCATGACGGTGCATACGCCGCTGACGAGTGAAACGCATCATATGATCGCCAAGCCGCAATTCGCCGTCATGAAGCGGGGAATGCGAATCATTAACTGCGCCCGCGGGGGAATTATCGACGAGGCTGCTCTGATCGAAGCGCTGGACGAAGGGATTGTGGCCGGGGCCGCTTTTGACGTGTTCGAACACGAGCCTCCGGCACCGGATCATCCCTTCCTGCGGCATCCCAAGGTCATTGTGACTCCGCATCTAGGCGCGTCCACTGTGGAGGCCCAGGAGAATGTAGCTTTGGACGTTTCCGAACAAGTGATTCATATTTTGCGTCAGGAGCCTTTCAAAAACGCGGTCAATATGCCGGCCGTGCCAATCGACCTGCTGAACCGACTGCAGCCGTGTTTTACCTTGTGCGCGCATCTGGGCAACTCGCTTGCCCAAATGACCGACGGTGCGGTACGTGAGGTTACGTTGGAATGTTCGGGCGAGCTGGCGGACCTGGACGTCACCCCGCTCATTCCTTATGTTCTCAAAGGCATACTTACGCGCCATCTTGGCTCGGAACAGGTCAATGTCGTAAATGCCATGCACCTGGCGAAGTCCCGCGACATTAACGTTTCGGTGCAAAAATCGTTGTTGGCACACAGTCCGCATGCATTCGACGAGATTACGATTCGATTAAAGACGACCGTCGAGGAGAGATGGGTCACAGGTGCGGTTCTGCCCGATGCGGGGGAACGCATTGTTCGCATCGGTCCTTACCCGGTGGAGCTTTCGCCTGAAGGACATATGCTGTTGATCTCGCAGAAGGACAAGCCGGGCATTATCGGACGTGTCGGAACCTTGCTCGGGGATAACGGAATTAACATTGCCTCGATGCAGGTAGGGCGAACCGAAATTGGCGATTCGGCGGTTATGATCCTGAAAATCGATAAAAAAACACCCGAAAGCGTAATGGAGTCCTTGGTCGCGATTCCGGAAATCAAACGCGTAAGGGAAATTTCCTTCGACTAAAGCTAAGTCGGAAAGAAGGCGGGACAGATGGGCAACCCGGTTGAAGAAAATCTCAATGCGGTGAGACGGCAGATGGAGCGGGCTTGCCATGCCTCGGGACGCAGCGTCGCGGATGTGAAGCTGCTGCTGGCGACCAAAACCGTACCGCTGGAAAAGCTGCAAATGGCGATGCAGGCGGGGGCGACGCTGTTTGGCGAAAATAAAGCGCAGGAGCTGCGGGACAAGTTTCCGTTGATGCGGCAGTACAGCGAGGTGGAGTGGCACTTTATCGGACATTTGCAGACGAATAAGGTGAAGGACGTGGTCAAATACGTCACGCTTATTCACTCCGTGGATCGTCTGAAATTGGGTCAGGCTCTCGACCGGCAGCTGCACAAAGAGAATAAGACGATGGACATTCTGATGCAGGTCAATACGTCCTACGAAGAAAGCAAATTCGGCATTCCTCCTGAAGGGGCATTGGAGCTGGTAGAGCAGCTGTCCCGGTTCGAAACGCTGAACATTAAAGGGCTGATGACGATCGGCAAGCTGAATGCCACCAACGACGAGACGCGGAATTGCTTCCGACTGTTAAAATCGCTGCAAACGCAGATCAGGGAGCAGCAATTTCCGCGAGTCGAGATGGATATTCTCTCGATGGGGATGTCCGGCGACTTCGAGGCGGCGATTGAAGAAGGAGCTACGATCGTCCGCGTAGGGACAAGCGTTTTCGGTCAACGAGATTTGCCTGACAGCTACTACTGGAATGAGAATTTACGGCAGGACGGCGGGGGCTAACAGAGAGCAGCGCGAATCAAGCGGCCGCCGGCGGGGATGCTTACGTTATGGAAGTATCTCTGCCAGCCGCCTGATGCCTTCTTCAATCGCGGCTTCGTCCACCTTGGCAAAGCCCAGTACCCATCCTTTGCGCTTGCTCTCCAAACCGTACTTGCTTAACGGATAAACGCGGATTCCTTTTTCGCTCGCCAAGCGGGTTACCGCTTCCTCGTCAAATGCCTCCTCGGCTTCAAGCAGCATATGCAAGCCTGTTTCCACCCCGCTCAGCTTATAACGCTCACTCAGTCCCGTCGCGATAATCGCCTTCGTCATCACCTCGTGTCTGCGCCGATACACATTTCGAACGCGTCTCATATGACGCATGAAATGGCCGTGCTCGATAAAATGGGCAAGCGTTAATTGCTCCATAATCGGGAGCTGGCGATAGGTTAGCGCATGGACTCGGGCAAGCTGACGAATCGCGTTGGCGGGGCCGACGACGGCCGAGATTCGAATGCCGGGGGCGATCATTTTGGAAAAACTCATCATATATAACGTGTTCTGAGGCCGCTGACTGAACAAGGTAGGGAGCGGATCGCCGCGATAGCGAAATTCGCTGTCGTAGTCATCCTCCACTATCCAGAATCGTTGCTCCGCAGCCATGTGCAGCAATTGCTGTCTGCGAGGCTCCGACATAATTACGCCAACCGCGCATTGGTGCGATGGCGTTACGTATACAAGCCGCGACTCCGGGGCGATCCGGTCTACGCATAGTCCGTGGTCGTCCACGGGGACAGGCGCAACCTGCATGCGCTGGTATTTCAGGGCCATCCAAGCGGCAGGGAAGCCGGGGTCCTCGACCGAAACCGTGTCTTCTTGCCGCAGAAGCGCTTGAGCGATCAAATCGAGGCTGTGCTGCGCGCCGGATGTGAGCAGAATTTGCTCGACGCTCACATGCACGCCTCTTTCAAGCGATAGATAGCGCTGAATCTGTTCCCGCAGCGGCAGGAATCCGTAAGCGTCGCCGTAAGCCCAGGCGTCCAGCTCGGTTTCCGCCGAGGCCCGCAAAAAGGATTGTCTCCAGTTTTTCTGGAACTGCTCGTCCAAATAAGGCTCGTGAGGACTGAAATCGATCTCCGTTGTTCGCTCCGTTTTGTCTCCCAACCAACTATGCAAATGATCGACGGCGGCGTTAAGCATCGGCAATTCGGGGAGAAGCGGCCCGTGGGACGAAACCTCCTCCAAAGGACGAGCCTCGCCGATCCATTCGCTCACTCTGGTCCCGCCGCGGCGGGAGGTTACCGTATACCCGCGGCTGAATAGCTCTTCGTACACAATCTGTATGGTGGAGCGGGACACGCCGATCAATTGCGCGAGCTCGCGGGTCGGGAGCAGCAGTTCGCCCGGCGGCCAGTTACCGGTGGTAATATTGTGAATGGCTTGATCGAGAAGCTGCTGCCAGATGGGACGTTCGTCCTCCCGGTTAATCTGTAGCATGGTTTCATCTCCAGTGCTTCGACAGAAAATATGGATGGATGATATGTGCGATAAATACGCTGAATTAACAGTCCATTGGTTGATATGCTATCACGATCTTCGTTGCTATTGCAACCCGCGGTAAGATAGATGGCCTTGGAGGCACATTTTTGGCCTCCGCACTATTCGTCCGGCCAAGTTAACCTGTCTGCATCGAGAGTTTCTAGCCCTTCCTATGGCGCGCCTCAGCCGATTTACTTCAGCCCAATCACGCAAACGCCAACAAGAATGATGCCGGCCCCGATCCAGCGGTTCGGCGGGACGACCTCGCCCAGCAGCAGCCACGCCAGCAGCAGCGCGAATACGTAGGCGAGACTTTGCAGCGGATAAGCGGCGCTTAGCGGCAAACGAGACAGGACGGCGAGCCACAGTACCGTCGCCAAGCCGTACAGCAGCACGCCAGAGAGGATCCACGGGGAGAAGAAGGCTTGCAGCACATTGTGCAGATGCAGGCCGCCCAGCCTGTCCAGGCCGATTTTCCATACCGTCTGTCCAGCTACGAGCAGCGCGATATTCAGCAGCAGCAGGGCATAGGCCGTTACCATGCCCGGTCGTCCATTTCGGCTCTTTCCGCCGCTTCTTGAGCGAAGATTCTCGGGAGTTTCAGCTTTTGCTGCTCCAGCTCCCTGATCCGCTGCTCCTGCATCGCCAGCGTCTGGGTCAGCTTGATGACCCGGCCGGTTAGCGACGATAGAGCGATCGACATATGCATCAGGAGAAAAAGCACGCCGATGAACGCAAGCAGATACAGCAGCGATGGGGCGTAGTCGACGTTGAAGAAGGCGGCGAGACGATCGATAACCCCCGGGAACGGGGACAGCACGATCATCAGCATCCCTAGAGCAAGCCACAGAAGGGCGTACTGCTCGCGCAGCTTCCTGACCCGGATCAGATGCAGGACGGTTGCGGTGAAGCCAATGCCGATCATAAAACTGACGAAATAAATGTCCGGATTCATAGCTGAGCGCTCAACCCCCTGCTCTTCCGGCTCTTCGTTATAAAGACGGCAAGCGTTACTTTAAGCATGTAGTAGACCGACTTGAGCGCCGAAATGCTGGATTTGCCCGTCTTGCGGGCGCTCATGACGACAGGCGTCTCTATAAACGTCAGGCCGGAGTTGTCCATCAGCACAAGCGCCTCCACCTCGGGATAATCGGTCGGATAATCGTGCGCGAACAGCTCGATCGCCCTTCGGCCGCATATGCGATAGCCCGATGTGGGATCGGTCACCTTGCGACCGATCAGTCCCGAGACGAGCCCGGCGAGCAGGTCGATGCCGATTTTGCGGGCAAACGTCGATTGGAAGCCTTGGCCGGTCAGGAAACGCGAGCCTACAACCATGTCCGCGCCGCTGCCGCGAAGCGTATCGAGCAGCCGTTCGAAATCGGCGGGATTGTGCTGGCCGTCTCCGTCGATCTGGGCGGCGTACCGATACCCGTTTTCCTCGGCATAGCGGTAGCCGGTTTGCACGGCGCCGCCGATACCGAGGTTGGCCGGCAGATGGATGACGAGCGCCCCGGCCCCCTCTGCGAGCCTTCCGGTGGCGTCATCGGAGCCGTCGTTCACGACGAGCACATCCGCATAGGGCGCTCGCGTCCGAATCTCGTTCACGACACGGACGATGCCCTCGGCTTCGTTATAGGCCGGCACGATAATAAGCGCTTCTTTGTCGCCGGGAAAGCAGGTCATTTGGTCAAACGTCATGTTGAGCATGTCGGTTCCTCCTTGTGATAGACAGCTTAGAGCGAAGCAGGAAGCGCTTGTCCAGCCGGGCAAACAGCCAAGCTAGCAGACGGGCGGCAAGTAAGCTGCTCAGAATAATCAATTGCGGCATTGCTGTAAAGTTGTAGCGGTATTCCGGGACGAAGGCGAGACGGGCTGCCGATATCGCGATCAGCAGGAAAACGATGAGCATAGCCGGCTGCCGCCAATTGATCAGAATGACAATCGCTGAGATCAGCCCCGTATAGACCAGCAGCAGATGGAATGACGAGCGGAACGGGATGACCGGATAGAACGGCTTATGGCCGCTGCCCGCGAACATTTTATTGTAGATGTAATCCAGCTTGCCGACCGTATACCATTTGACGAACGTCCACGTATGCTGCGTAAAGCCGACCCGCAGCCGCTCCTTGGCGACCTCCATCTGCGTTTTTCCGACGCGCTCGACGAGACCGTCGTCGTAATTTTTGTTCGGATACGTGCCGGCCGCGAACGGATTAACCTGGGTCGACGTCACAATAGGCTTGTTCAACGTTACGATGTTGCGGATCAGCCACGGCGACAGCACGACCGTCATGCCGATCCCCGTGCACAGCAGCAGCTTCAGCGCCTGACCTCCCTTGCGGCGCCAGAGCAAATACAGCAAGTAAGCGGCCGGAGCCATGATCAGAAACTCGGGACGGACGAGCGCGGTCAGCCCAAGGGCGAGGCCGGCCCGTAGCGCGGCTTTGCGATCTTTTCGCTCGAAGGCGATAAGCTGCCAGTACATATACGCCGTAAGCAGCATCGCGGCGATCGTCTCCGTGAGGACCGCCCCTGTCGTCCATACGAATGGCGGGTAGACGGCCATGCCCGCCGCCGCGATCAGTCCGGCCCATTCGCCGCCCAATCGTCGGGCGATGCGGTAGACGAACCAGATCGTAATCAGGCTGAAGACGAGCTGGAAGTAGCGGATTGCCGGAAAAGGATCGCGCTCCTCGTAGTCGACCAGCTTGTACACGGCGGCCATGAACAACGGATATCCGGGGGATACCTGAGCGTTCGGCTTTGCGCTTTTGTAGCCGTAGACGCCTTCCTCCAGGAGCTGCCGTACCATAATGTCGTAGTTGATCGTATCGTGGGAATTGTGATGGTGGACCGAAACGAGAAAATCGAACCTCAACAGCGCGGCGACGAGCAAAATGAACAGCAGGGCGACGCGCGTCCATTCGTTCAGCTTTAACCGCTTCAACAATAACAAGGCAATTGCTCCTCTCCCGAGGCTTATCCGGCACGCAAAAAAACCGTTAAGCCCTCTCTGACTTTCATTGATTGAAAGTATAGAGGAGATAGCTTAACGGTTCGGTAAGTCAAATCTTAACGAAATCTTATTATCTTCCGTACAAAGATTCAGGGCTCTCTCGGGAACCTACAGCGGCAAACGGGTCGTAAAGACGGTTTTGTCCTTGCGGCTGGATACGTCGATCGTTCCCCCGTGAACTTCGATGATGCTTTTCGTAATGGCGAGCCCGAGGCCGGTCCCCCCGGTTTCTTGAGAGCGGGAGCGCTCAACTCGATAGAAGCGGTCGAAAATAAACGGCAAATCCCGCTCGGGAATCGGATCTCCGTAGTTGGCGATCGCGATGATCGCCTCCTCGCCGGAACGGTGCACGGAGATATCGATGTACGGACTTTTCCGCCCGTAGCGGATCGCGTTGGAGATCAGATTGCCGAAGCTGCGGACGAGCAGTTCGTCGTCTGCCGAGACGATCAGCGCTTCGTCGTCGGCCTCGATTCTGCACGTCATTCCGGCCTGCTTGAGCTGGGGGACGAACTCCTCGGCGAGCTGCCGCATAAAACCGATCAGATCCAGCCCGACGATATTAAGGGGCATACCGTTGTTGATCCGCGTAAACTCGAACAGGTCTTCGATCAGTTTCTTGAGACTGATCGCTTTATGATAGGCGATATCGGTATAGTGGCGCAGCTCGACCTCGTCCCGGTAACGGTCCTGGTTAATGACTTCCAGGAAGCCGAGAATCGAGGTGAGCGGCGTTCGCAGATCATGCGACACGCCGGTAATGAGATCGTTTTTGGTCTTCTCGGCATTGCGCTCGTCGAGAATGGAGCGGTTCAGCTTGGCCGCCATCGCATTAATGCTATGTGCGACTTCGGCCAGCTCTCCGGAGGCGTCAGCCGTCTCGATCGGCCGGTCGAAATTGCCGTCGGCGATCTCTTGCAGGCCGGCGGTAATACGCTTCAGATCTCGGCTGAGCTGCCCGCCTAACCGCCCGATCATCTCCTGGATGCGGCCGATCTCGTCGGCGGAACGGGACGCGGCCAACTCCTCGAAGCTGCCCTCTTCCATGCGCTGCAAGGAGTGAGACAGGCTCTCCAGCCTGCGCAGAGTACCGCGGATAAGCAAAAAAAAGCTAGCAATGTACAGACCGATTCCGGCAACGATAAAGACGGGCAACGACCCGATATGGTTAATCACGTAGGCAAACGGCGCGCGAATCGACGATTGCAGCAGCAGGGTGACAAGAAAGTCGGCGGCATACAGCGTACCTGCCGTTATTGTCGCGCTGGCCAGGCTGTAGAAAAGCAGCTTCCAACGCAGCGTATCTTTCATATACAAGCTCAATCGTTTCTCCTCCTTACCTTACGTAGTCGATTCCATCTTGTAGCCGATGCCCCATACCGTTTTAATAATCCGGGGATTTTGCGGGTCTTTCTCGATTTTCTCGCGGATTTTGCGGATATGCACCATCACCGTATTTTTGGATTCCATGAAAGGCTCGTTCCATACTTTCTCATAGATCGCGTCCATGCTCAGCACAGCGCCGCGATTGACGGCGAGCAGCCTCAGAATGGCGAATTCGCGCGGTGTCAGCTTGACCTCCTTGCCGTCCACCGTGACCGTATAGTTCGCGAAGTTGATAACCAGATCGTCGATTTCGATGATGCTGCCGTCGTTATGAAGCTGCCGCTTAAACCGGTCGTAACGCCGCAGTTGCGACTTCACGCGCGCCATCAGCTCCAGCGGGTTAAACGGCTTCGTGACATAGTCGTCCGCGCCGATGCTGAGTCCGGATATTTTATCGATGTCCTGGCTTTTGGCGGACAGGAAAATAACCGGCACGTCGTACAGCTCGCGAATTTTGATACAAGTCTCGATCCCGTTCAGATGCGGCATCATCACGTCCAGAACGACCAGGTCCACCGGGTTGGCGGACATCAGCTCCAAGGCCGCCAATCCGTCGCTGGCCTTAAGCAGCTTGTACCCTTCGTTAAGGAGATAAATCTCCATCAGCTTAATGATTTCTTTCTCGTCGTCTACCAACAAGATCGTCGTGTTCGAAGACATTCCCATCACCTGTATGTTCGTTGTACTTTCCTACGTAAATATAACATAACCAGACGCCTGGCAGTTCTTAAGTCTTGTTAAGGAATGGCTGGGATAATTTTATCTTCTCGTTCAAGGGGGTTCACCGTTTGGTGATCCAGCCCAAAAGCGTGCTGCGCCAGTTCAAGACGATCAAGCACGGCTTTTCTTTTTGTCGTTCGCGGAGAAGCGACGATAAGCGTGAACCAGACGGAATACAAACTGCAGAGGGGTTCGGTGCTTCATGCGGCTTCGGGCATGCGGGTGGACGCTCGGGCGAGGCGAATTTCTTCGCTCCGGGGACGAGCAACGATGTAATACAAGGCCGACAGCTTTGGCTTAAAGGCTCCGGAGGGCAGCGAAACGCTGTCCCTAGAAGGGCTGTCGCAAATGAATCCGGACTACATTATTATTCAGCACAATATCGAACTGGCCAAGGCGTCGGCGAAGGAGAAGCAAACGTTAAAGGTGTGGAATTCCCTTAAGGCGGTTTATGGTTTTATTTGCTATGATGAGAATGCAAGCTTCATAGCCGTGCCGTATTTGCTATTTTCGGTTGAGGAAAGGAGACGGGGGAATGAAAGAAAAAATTTGCATGGTTACCGGCGCCAATTCCGGTATCGGGTTTGCCGCCGCCAGAGGGCTGGCGGAGCGAGGGGCCGCTGTCGTTATGGTATGCCGCAATCGGGAGCGCGGCGAGGCGGCGCGGAAGGAGATCGTCAGGCAGACCGGCAACGAGCGGATCGAGCTGCTTCTCTGCGACCTGTCCTCCTTGAAGTCCGTTCGCGACGTCTCCGAAGCTTTCCGCTCTCGCGGAGACAGGCTGGACGTGCTCGTCAACAACGCCGGCGGACTGTTCGACCGCCCGCAGACAAGCGCCGACGGCTTCGAAATGACGTTCGCCGTCAATTATTTGGCTCCCTTCCTGCTGACGCATCTGCTGCTGGACAAGCTGAGAGCCTCCGATAACGGCCGCATCGTTAACGTGGCTTCCGTCATGCAGGCCAAGACGCTGGATCTGGATGCGGCTATTCGGCCGCAGACTCCCTATTCCGGCTTTAACGCATATCGAACCGCCAAGCTTGCGGTCATTATGGCGACGTATTTTATGGCCGAGCGGCTGGGGGGAAGCGGAATTGCCGTCAACGCGCTTCATCCGGGCGTGATCTACACGCCGCAATCGACGAGAAGCGTGCCCGGATTTCTCCGTCCGCTGGCCAAGCTGTTTATGAGCTCTCCCGAGCAGGGCGCCCGGCTCATTTTGCATCTGGCTGCGTCGCCAGAAGCGGGCTCTACGAGCGGGAAATATTACGCGGGCGGCCGCGCCGTATCCACGGTTCCGGTGTCCTACGATTCGCAGCAGCAGCGAGTGCTGTATGAAAGAAGCCTGCAATGGACCGGCCTGCCCGAGAATGCGCTTGGCCTAGACTGAGTCGGGCGCTCCCGCTTGATTCGCCCCGAGCTACCTCCTGCGTATTCGTTTGACATTGAGAATCAATCTCAATTATAATCGATTTATGTCAAAGCGAGTCGAAGCGGCGTCTGTCCGGGGCCGCCGTTTCGGCTTCGCGAAGGAGCGAGCGGAATGATGGAGAAACGACCGGCAGAGCGTATGCCCGACCGGGAGGAACTGGGCATGGCGATTCAGGTGTGGCTGCATTCCTCCATTGCGATAGCCGATATTCGTCAGTGGGCGGTCGAGTCCGGAGAACCGATCGACGAGTACCGGATGCCGAGCAGCATGTTCGTCTGCTCCTACGGAGGTCCGGCGGAGGTGCGGCTGAACGATGAGCTGTACAGCGTGGAGAGATTCGGTCTTTTTCACGGAGGCAAAGGGACACGGCTGTCTATTCGTCCTACCGGATCGAGATGCGACTGCTACGCGCTGTATTATAAAGCGGAGGAGCCGCCGTTCTACAAGACGGAGCTGAAGAGGCTGCTGAGCGTCGTGAATCCGTTTCGAGAGCTGTACGGCTTTGCGCCGCGGAATCCGATTTTCTTCGTGGAGCAGCTGCGGCAAATGCACGAGCGTTGGAACGGGCCGGCCCCGCTTCAGCGCTTTTTCGGCAAAGCCGCCTTCTATCGGTTCGTCTGCGAGATTTACGAGGAGCTGGAGCAGGGCGGCGTGGATGTTTTGCAGCCCGACGTCGTGGCGCTTGTCAAAGGGTATATCGACGGGCACTATAGCGAAGCGGTATCGCTGCAAGTGATGGCCGAAATGTTCCATGTCAGCGCCGGCCATCTGAGTCGGCTGTTCAAGAAGCAGGAATGCTTCAGCCCGCAGGAATACTTGATTCGAACAAGGGTGGAAGCGGCTCGAACGCATCTGTTAAGCACGGACGCCACGCTGCGGGAGATTGCCTGGAGCTGCGGCTTTTCCGACGAGTTCCATCTGATCAAAACGTTCAAAAGCCACTTCAAGATGACGCCCGGCGACTGCAGGAAAATAAGTTCAATCCGATTGCGCGATACCGCCATAGGATATGGCGCGAACCTCCCTTATTCTGATAGTGGACTGGCAAAGCCGGATTACTTATCGGGAAAAGGGGAGTGTTCGATGTTTGGAGCAAATAGAAGCAAGACGATGATGGCGACCGCAGCGCTCAGCTTGATGCTGATGCTGTCGGCTTGTTCTTCCGCGCCGGCCGCGTCGCCGCCTCCTTCGGGCGCTATCGGGACAAGCCCGGCTTCGAGCCCGGTCGCCTCAAGCGCAGCGGAGAGCGCGCCGAGCCAGACGGCGCCCGCCTCGCCAGCGACTGCCGCAACGAGGGAGTTCGAGCATGCCGGCGGAAAATCGGTCGTTCCGGCCGATCCGCAGCGCATCGTGGCGGACTGGTACTACGGAGAGTTGCTGGCGCTTGGCGTAAGGCCGGTCGGCTATCCGGAATACTTGCTGAGCGAATATCCTTATCGGGAGGCCGAGGGAACGGAAGGGTTCGCGGAATCGATGGAGCAGGTCATCGAAATGAAGCCGGACCTGATCATCTCGACTTGGGACGACAGCTACAAGGAATTTTCCAAGATTGCGCCTTCGGTATTGCTGAAGCTGAACAACGGCGTAATCGACAAGATGCGCGTACTCGGGCAATTGGTGAACAGGGAGGAGGAAGCGGAGGAATGGATTGCTTCGTTCGAGGAGAAGCTGGCGAAGGAGAAGCAGCGTCTGGCCGACAACGTTCCTGCGGACACGACGGTAACGATTCTGAGCATTTTCCAGAAGGACGTAAAGGTGTTCGGCTACCGCAATATGGGCGGAGACGTGGTGTATAACCTGCTGCAGATGAAGCCTCCCGAGAAAGTAAGGGAGATGTTCGACGGGAAGGATGTATGGAACTATTCGGTTTCCTTCGAGGAGCTGCCGGAGATTGCGGGCACGCATATTATTTTAACGGCGTACGATGCCGTGGGAACGGGGCGCGAGACTCTGGAGCGGCTGGAGCAGAGCCCGATCTGGCAAAATCTCGATGCGGTCAAAAACAACCGGGTGCACAAAATCTCGTACTACGACTTGTTCTTCGACGATCCGATCGCCATCGAGCATCAGATCGAGATGCTGACGGATCGGATTTTGGAGTGATATCGAGGCGTTGCCGAGTTACGGTTCTCTGCCGACGATCCATTGCTCAAGTGTACCGAACAATGCCTCGATGACAGTCGAAAGCTGAAAACGGTTGGCTAGCGCGTACAAAATCTCGCTTGCCGAGAGCAGCACCAGAATGGATGCGAGCACGATGACCGTAGTGCTCGTTTTTCTTTTTTTGCTTCGCATGTACCTCCATTCAGCCGCCGCCACTCCGACATAAACGAGAAAGATCGCGATCATCCGCCCGATGCCCTCCTCTTTTTTCCATAACCTGAACGGATACTGTCCACGACATAGTAGAGAAACGGGATCAGCTCGGAAAGTGTGAAGACCGTTAGGATTCCTCCAGTCATCAAGTTGTAAAACTGCACGTTCGATTTGACGACGACTAGAGAGCACACCGATATAAAGATGGTAATGGGAAAGACGAACGGCTTCGTATCCTTCAAGTGAAACATTCGGGTAGTAATGAGCGAAATATTAAACACGATAAAGGACAGCTTGACGAAAAGGCTGATCAGCCATAAGGCGATCAGAGCGGGATCAAGCGTCTCAAGAAAGGAACCGCTTCGCGTAAAACGAAGCAGCTCCAACTCCGGATAATTGAGATTCGAGCCGAGCTCGGGACCAAAAATCAGCAGTAAAGGAACGACATGAAACAGCACGACGGATGCAGCGACTGCGGTGCCCGATGCGAGCGAGCGAAACGTTTTGGCCGGCGACGACAGATGCGGAAAAATGAGCAGTACAAAGGACAATTCCCCGAAAACGGACAAGGTGTAGTAGGCGGACGGCCACGCTTCCCGGGGATTGAAATGGGTAACCAAGCCCCTGAGTGCAAACCAGCTGTAACTATCCCCGATCAGGAAGGGAATCAGCAGAAACGACAGCAGACTGATCAGGAAAATACCTTCCGCCGCCCTGAATACGGAATTTATTCCAAAACGAACCGTATAAGCGATGCATAGTCCGCACAAGGCGACAATCGCCCACTGGGGCGTATTGACCAAATAGAACTGAATCAAAAAATCTTGCAGCTCCCAGAAGTTGATAATGCCGATGAGCAGATTGGACGACGCCAAAAACAGTAAAAGCGGGTAATGGAGCCACTTCCCGACGATTTCCGAGCCGTAATCAACAAAGAAGCGATCGGGACGTCGAAGGCCGAGTCTGCAGGCGAAGAATGCGAACGTCAATCCGAGGAGCGAACCGACCGCAATGCCGAGAGGAGCGTTATAGCCGCTTGCTTGAAGCATGATTCCCAGCATGAAGGCGATCATGGTCGTAAACAGATGCATGGCAAATAGCTTAAATAGTTGATCAGGCGTGACCGAACGAACGATCAAGGTTTCTGCCCCCTTTCTGACTCTGTGTTTCCGATCAGAAACTTGTTGCGATAGGAATCTACGGATGCTCCAACTCTTCTGAGGTAAATAATCGAATCGACTCGAACGACGAGTTCGTTCTTGAAGTACGCTCTCCAATCGTTTTTGATGCGTTTCCACTCGTTGGGGTACTGTATGGACACGTATTTTGCAAAATTGAATACGTCCGCTTCGGCAGCTTTGATTTTCTCGACGACGGAAATCGTGCTTGAGTCAGCGAATTGTTTGATTTTCTGCTCCAGCAGTTGAAGATTGTCCTGATTGCCCAAGTCGATGGTGGAAGCGGAACCGATAATTCCGGCGTCGGAATAGGAGCGGATCAAAATGCCCAGTCCGTCGACGGACCGAAAAGGGCGAATCTCCGTTTTGAGAGAGGTCGTATAGAATCCCAATTCCTGACCGTCCGTAGGCGAGTTCACGCTATAGATATATTGCTTGAGCTGGGCCAGGATCGCCCGGGCCGAGGAGGTTTCCTCCGGACTGAGCCGAGGCTTGACGGCTTTGCCGGCGCGAAGAATCGCAGAGCCTGCGGTGCCGACGCTCGGAGCAGTGTTCGCGTGGAGGGAAGGGTCTTTGCTATCGAAGCGCAGAATCGGAAGCAAGCCGTCTCCGCCGTTAGCAGAGGAATACATCAGGTCTTTAACCGTCGTATTCATCACTTGATGGTTACGAATGTAGCCGTTTAGTACGGAAGCAAAAAAGCGTTCAAAAACGACGGACGATTTGGCCACCTTGTTTTTTGCTTCTCCTTCGACCATGAACAAACTGGTGTTCAAGCGCAAAAAGGGATTGCGGGAGACAAATTCGAGAATCGGACCGATTCCGTGCTCTGCAAGACGGCTGCCGATAATGATGCTGTGCGTTTGGCCGAAGGAAACTTTGCGAGGGAGGTCTCCCTGTATTTTCTGTAACGCATCCTCAAGCGTAGCTCCCGTGCGGGTCACGAAAGCGATCGGCTGCCTGTTTCCCCCTCCCGTTCCGCCAGTCTGCCCGGGGATCAGCCGGCTGGTGAGGGGGAAATTCAGCGTCAATTCGAGACCTTTGTCCGTGCGGTCGACGATCATCGTGCTTACGAAAGCGCGATTGTTCAACTCGATGGACGACCAGCAGCCTGCAAGCACTCCCATAATGGTGCAAGTCGAGACGATTTTTCCTAACCGAAGCCAAGCTTTCAATCATCCATTTCTCCTTTGCTTCGCGCCCAGGCGCGAAAATTGCCGCTTTCGCGTTTGCGATTGCCGGCAACAGCAGTCGTCGGTCTCGTTCGCAACTTCCACCAAGGCGCTCGTACCAACGTATCTTTGAACGCTCCCCAGACCTGCGGTGCGATCGGCGACAAGTACGGTGTTCCAAAAGATTCCAAATTGAGTAGATGAACGTAAATCAAGATCATGCCGCATGCGATGCCAAAAATGCCGAAGGCTCCCGCAAGCGCCATCATCGGAAATCGCAGGAGTCGAAACGACAGTCCCAGATCGAAGTTCGGGATAATGAACGAAGCGATGCCCGTCAAGGAAACAATGATGACCATGGCGGCCGATACGATTCCCGCTTGTACGGCGGCAGTGCCGATAATGAGCGCGCCAATGATTGAGACGGCTTGTCCAATTGACTTTGGGATGCGGACGGAAGCCTCTCGCAGCGCTTCGAAGGCGACCTCCATCATCAAGGCCTCCATTAACGCCGGAAAAGGAACAATCTCGCGGGAGGAGGATACGGAAACGAGCAAATTGAATGGAAGCATTTCCGGATGGAAGGTCGTAATTGCAATATAGAAAGAAGGCAGCAGCAGAGAGGTTGCAAGAAAAGAATACCGAATCCAGCGAATCCAAGTAGCGGCAATAAAAGACTGATAGTAATCCTCGGCAGATTGCAGCATCATATAGAAGTCTACGGGCGCCAACAAGGCGATCGGCGAGTTGTCGGTAAGAACGGCGATGCGTCCTTCCAGTACCGAAGCCGACACCGTGTCAGGACGCTCGGTATACTGCAATTGCGGGAAGGGAGAGGTAGAACTGTCGGAGATCGATTCCTCGATATAGCTAGAGCCCAAAACCCCGTCGATGTCGATACAGGAAAGACGCCGTTTCATCTCGGCCACCAATTCGGGCGCACAGACGTTGTCCAAATAAACGAGAATGACCGAGGTTCGCGTTTCCTTGCCTATCACCAGTTTTTCGGTCTTTAGACGTGGGCTGCGGATACGACGGCGCAGCAATGTTACGTTCGTTTGCACGTTTTCCACGAACGCTTCGCGCGAGCCCCGGATGACAGACTCATTAGGCGCCTCTTCGATCGGTCTTTTTTCATATTTGGGAAAAGGCAGCTCCAGCAACCCGGAATCTCCTTCCAGGATCAAAAGACCTGATCCGTCCATTATGCTGTCCACAGCCTCGCGAGCCTTGTCCAACCTTTTGCAGTTCGACAGAGGGGCACTATGACCGGATAAAAGCAGGAGCGGGTCATCCCCCGTAACGAAGCTTTCGGACAATAGAGGAGCAAGCAGATTCGTCTCGACATCGCGATAATCGAACATGCCCTTCAGGTAGATCAGCGCACACGGAATGCCATTGCGAGTTTCAAAGGTATGAAAGACCGCATCCGAGCAACAGTTCAGTATGGATTGGAACCATTTCAGTCGGGGGTGTAATAGAGACGTATTCGGATAATCCTCATCGACGACAAGGGGGATTACTGCTTCCGCGCTTTGCTTCTTCATCAGTTGACGCCTCCCTCTGAACTCATGTAGATTTGCTAATGATTGCACCGCAATAAGCGACGAGGTGGGCCGGAAGGCTTACGATGGTATTATGTGGGAAGCGAACTCAGATTATTCTTCTTTTCGCTCGTTTCCAACCTTGGTAGCTACCGATAGGCCGTCTATTCGACTTTTGTCCATGTTATTTTCAGAATTGCTCCATTTCCATATGCTCTATTTTCTGCTACAATCAATTTGATATTGATAATCATTATCGATGTCATAAAGATAGCGTTGTTCAGCGCGGAAGGAGAGAGGATGACTTGATTCAACGATTTTTTGCTTATTACCGGCCTTATAAAGGATTGTTCATGCTCGATTTCGGCTGCGCGATTATTGCCGGCTTGCTGGAGCTGGCGTTTCCGATGGCCGTTAACTCGTTTATCGACGATCTGCTGCCGGAAGGCAAGTGGGGGCTGATTCTATGGGCCTCTGCCGGGCTGGTCGCTTTGTATGCACTGAATACCGTATTGATGTATATCGTCAACTATTGGGGACATATGCTGGGCATCAATATCGAGACGGATATGCGGCGCAAGCTGTTCTCGCATATTCAGAAGCTGTCGTTCCGCTTTTTCGACAATACGAAGACCGGCCATCTGGTCGGACGGCTAAGCAACGATATGAACATGATCGGAGAGATGGCGCACCACGGTCCGGAGGATCTGTTTATCGCGATTATGACGCTGACCGGCTCCTTCGCGCTCATGCTGGCGATCAACTGGAAGCTGGCGGTGATGACCTTTATTATCGTGCCGGCGATTATTTGGGTGGTCGTGTACTTCAACGGCAAAATGACGAAGGCAATTCACCAATTGTTTGGCGATATCGGCGACTTCAATGCCCGCATTGAGGACAACGTAGGCGGGATCCGCGTCGTCAAGGCGTTCTCCAATGAGTCGTTCGAGGAAACGCGATTTGCGGAAAACAACGGACGCTTCCGCCTGACGAAGCTGATGTCCTACAAGCTGATCGCCAAAAACGGCTCGATCAGCTACATGATGATGCGCTTCGTTACGCTGTTCGTCATGGTATGCGGCACATGGTTCGTCATTAAGGAGCAGCTTACTTACGGGCAATTCGTCGGCTTCCTGCTGCTGACCAACGTATTTTTCCGGCCGATCGAGAAGATCAACGCCATCGTGGAAAGCTATCCGCAGGGCCTTGCCGGATTCAAGCGTTATACCGAGCTGATGGATACCGCTCCCGATGTGGCCGACGCCCCGAATGCGGCCGAGTTGGGCGCATTCAACAGCGACATCGAGTTCGATCAAGTGAGCTTCGGCTACGAGGGAGAGAAGAAGGTGCTGCAAAAGGTGAGCCTGACGGTTCGCAAAGGAGAGACGATCGCCTTCGTCGGTCCTTCCGGCGCCGGCAAGACGACGCTGTGCAGTCTGCTGCCGCGCTTCTACGAGATCGATAGCGGCGCGATTCGCATCGACGGCGTCGATATTCGCGAGGTGACGCAGGAATCGCTGCGCCGCCAGATCGGCATTGTGCAGCAGGATGTGTTTCTGTTTAGCGGAACGATTCGCGAGAACATTCTGTACGGCAAGCTGGACGCCACGGAAGAGGAAATCTGGGAAGCGGCGCGACGGGCTCGTCTGGACGGCTTTATCCAGGCGCAGGAGCTCGGGTTGGAAACCGTCATCGGCGAGCGGGGCGTGAAGCTGTCGGGCGGACAGAAGCAGCGGCTGGCCATTGCGCGGATGTTCCTCAAAAATCCGCCGATTCTCATTCTGGACGAAGCGACGTCGGCGCTGGATACGGAGACGGAGCTGGCGATTCAGCAATCGCTGTCCGAGCTGTCGCAGGGCCGGACAACGCTTGTGATCGCCCACCGCCTGGCGACGATCAAGGACGCGGACCGCATCGTCGTCGTGACGGAGGAAGGCATTACCGAGCAGGGGCGCCATCGCGAATTGGTCGCTGCAGGAGGCGTCTACAGCCGTCTGCATCAGGCGCAATTCGGCCAGCTCGCTTAATCCGATAAAAAGAAAAAAGATCGCTTCATATCCGGCTCTCTTAGCCCAGGATAGAGGCGATCTTTTTAATATTCCGACTAAGATGGGACAGATGGGGCGCGAGCATCATAACCCCCTATAGCCATGCATTACACATTGGAGAAAATGCAGGCATGGGAGGCTGTGGAATGGACGACAACCACGACCGCAACCAGACGAACAATCGAAGCTGGCGGCGTACACGAAGCTTTGTTTCCTGCAGCATCCGGGCCAGCAGGTGCCCGTTGCCGTCCGATTCTCGCTGGCGGCCAGCAACAAGGGGACTCCGGACACTTCGCGCAATGTGCGCGGCTTCTCGACTAAATTTTATACCGAGCAAGGTATCTTCGATTTAATATGCAACCAAGGATAACGCCCGTCTAACCGCCGTAAAACAGAGAAGGGGCTGTCTCATAGGTAGGGTCGGACAAGATGAACGATTAAGAAGAAGTGCACGTATCTCCTGGAGACCTAATCATGACCCATAACGTTTCCAATCGATTGGAAGTTAGTCGTAATATCATACAAAGCAACTCAAATAAGAAGCAAACGACGGATGTTGTACGAAAAACCGTACAAAGCAACTCGAATCAGATTCAAACGACGGAAGTTTGTTGGGAATATCGTACAAATCGACTAAAATCAAGGTCCACATGTCATTAAGCGTCTTCGATGATTACAAGGATAACTACTGGTAATTATCTGGAAGTAAAAGGGGCATGATTAGCCTGGAGACTGCCTTATACGCTCTCGAAAGCTCGTAACGGGTTTACCCATTCAAATTCAGGAGCGTATAGCATCGGAGGGAGGTATATACGCCTTCTTTGATTATCGATCATCATGCAACCCTGCTTATGAGACAGCCCCTTCTTGACATTCGGAGGGGTTGTCCCACCCCCATTGGCATTACTCGACAATTCCGTAGCCAAAGCCCCTAATCGTCTGAATGATGTCGCCCGATCCGGGAGAAGCCCCGTTCATTTTTTCCCGCAGCCGCTTGACGTGAGTGTCGACCGTACGGGTGTCGTTCTGGAAGGCGGCTTTCCATACAGATCTGATCAACTGCTGCCGCGAGAACGGTATGCCGAAGTTGGCGGCCAAGTAGTAGAGCAGCTCGAACTCCTTGACGGTCAGCCACATTCTCGCTCCGTCCACCGTCACCTTGCGCGTGCTGGGGTCCATTCCGATGCGGGGCAGGGCGATTGGACTGACGGGCCCCGGTCTTTGCGGACGATACCCTTGCGTCGACGTGCGGTACAGGATGCCGCTGATGCGATGGACGACCTCACGCGGGCTGAACGGCTTGGCGACAAAATCGTCCGCACCCGCCTGAAACCCTACGATAACGTCGTGCTCGCTTTCTTTTCCCGATACGAAGATGACCGGGGTGTTGCTTGCGGTCTTAATGATATGGCACAGCTCCAACCCGTTAATGCCCGGCAGCTCGATATCGAGCACGATCAGATCGAAGCTTCTGTTCGACAGACGGCGCAGGGCGCTTAAGCCGTGCGACTCTTCGAGTACCCGAAACCCCTCTTTTTTCAAATAGCGGCCTAACGTATTGCGTGTATGTCTTTCCTCGTCGACAATCAAAATTTGTGCGGTGGACATCAATATGGCCTCCTTAATTGCTTCTTCTCGACGTTCCGGCTTATCTGCTTTAATAGATAATGATAATCATTATCAATTATACTCAAAACAATGATACAACTCAAGGAGGCAATTATGATTCATATTGAACATCGCGATATCCATCAGCATTTTTATCAGTACAAGCCGTGCTTGGAGATGATCGACGATCACGATCTGACGATGGAGGTGCTGAGACTGCCGGAGCATGTGGGCGAAGGAGAGGTCAGAAGGCTGATTCTTCGCGGGGGGACTGCGCGACGAACGGGTCACGACCTTCAAAGGAAGCGAAGCGCTGGTGGAGCTGAATTACTGTTTGGAGGGGGGCGGGCTGTTCGAAGTATCGGGACGGCGATTCGAAGTGAAGCCGAACGAATGGCAGCTTCTGTTGATGAAAGATTTGTATGCGGTCATGAAGCACGAGCCGGACAGGAAAATGCATTTTCTCGGCATTCGGATGAAGGAGTCGGACTTCCGGGAATATGTCGGAGCGAGGGAGGGCGAGGAGGCGACGGCCGTTCCTCGTCTGCGCGGCGCTCAACCGTTCTATGCGGCCAGCCGGCCGATGACGCCGGAGATCGGCGCGGTCGTGCGGGAGACGGCGGTCAGCTTTTGCTTCGCCGTTCCATCCGCATAGATGAAGCGCCAAGGCTCTCGCAGTTTGTGGTTAGGCGCCCAGACGGCATCTTCGAGAATGGATAGAATCAATTCCCGGAAGACGGGCCGTTCGGCGAATTGGCGCACCTCTCGCGTTTCCCGGAATAGGGAAAGAATACTCATATCGAAAAAACCTCCGTTTCTATTGAAATTACAAATAAGTCAGCTTTGACACCGCGGATGTACGCGGCTTCGTATTCGGCGCTTTCTCGCAGTATCCCAAATAGAGGATTGTGACGATGCGTTCGTCCGCTTGCAGGCCGATGCCGGACGTAAAAGACGGCTTATGCATGAACGGCTCCGTATTCCATACCGTTCCGATTCCCTGCTCCCAGGCGAGCAGCGCCAAGCTTTGCAGCACGGCGCTGACCGTCGCGTAATTGCGCCTGCTCTCTTCCTGCTCCTTCACGATGACGATCAGAAAGGCGGGAATTTGCGCGATGCGATCGGCCATCAACTGATTAAGCTTGTTCGGCATCCATTTGTACAGCCCTTGATCGGAATAGGTGTCCATAATCATCGAAGCCGCCCTGGCTTTACCTTCGGAACTGGACGCGAGAATGAAGCGGTGGGCGGGCTCCCGCCCGGCCGGAAGGGCGGAGGCCTCGGCCGCTTGCAGCAATTCGGTTATCAATTAAAACGGCGTGAGAGGCTGTGCAAACGGAATCCGAAGACAGAAAAAGAAGGCGTCGTTTCCGTCAGGCAACGGATCGGCGCCTCCTCTCGGTTGTGGCTCAAGCGAACAGAAAAGATTCCTTCCCCGACTAAGACAATTTAATGACTTGACCTCCGTCAATAACCATGCAGTGTCCGGTCATATACCGCGATTCGTCGCTGGCCATGAACAATGCGGCGGATGCGATCTCTTCCGGCTGCCCCACGCGATTCATCGGGATCGTTCTCAGGTATTCCGCTATGGCAGGGGGATTGTTAATGAGCGGCTTTGTGAGCGGTGTCTCGATAAACCCGGGGCATAAGGAGTTTACGCGAATGCCGTGCGTCGCCAGCTCCACCGCCATCGACATTGCCAGTAAATTAATTCCGCCCTTGGCCGCGTTGTAATGGGCTTGTTCCGCTTCAGCGGCAAGACCGTTTACGCTCGACATCTGGACAATAGAGCCGCCGGTTCCGCGCTTGACCATCTCTCTGGCAACGCGTTGGGAGACAAGGAAAGTTCCCTTCAGAATGACGTCCAAATGCCAGTCCCAGTCTTCTTCCGTGATCTCCAGGAATGACGACGTACGGTTGACGCCGGCATTGTTCACGAGAACGTCGATTCGGCCCCATTCCCGCAGCGTATCGTCAACCATCCGATCTACGTCCGTACGGTACCGTACATCCGCTTCGATCGCGATGGCTTGGCCGCCTTGGTTTCGTAGGAAAGCGGCAGTCTCTTCGAGAGCCTCTTTCCCGAGACCGGCGACGGCAACCTTCGCGCCTTCGGCGGCGAACCGGGTAGCGATCGCCCGGCCGATTCCTTGAGCGCTTCCCGTCACGATCGCCACTTTATCCTTAAGCCTCATTTGCTAAACCTCCCCGTCTCCCGAAACCCCGCACCAGTCGACGATGATTTCGGCATACCACCGAATAAGCGCTTCATAAGAAGCGATATCGAGAAATTCGTCCGCTCCATGCGCGTTGCCGCCGCTTGGGCCGAGAACGAGAGCAGGGGTATCGCTGTACAAGTTAAACATAAAGCCGTCGCAGGCAAAGGGCGATCCTGTCGGAGGCTCCGGCGATTGGCCAAGCGCCTTGGCGCCGGAATCGGCGATTAACTCCAGAAATTTGGCGGTATTGTCGTCGTTCTTCATTTCGCTGGCTGACAAATAGCGGATTAACGGTTTAATCTGAGGTCTGCATTTTTGCAGTAATGGATACTTCGATAGCTGCGCTTCGTAGAACGCCCATAGATCCGCAATAATGCCCTCTCCGGTCATGCCCGGATAACCTTCTATCCAGAAATTGATTTCTCCTGTTTGGGGAAGCTTTTCTTGCAGTTCGCGAGATACGTCTCCGGAAAATAGGGTAAGAAGATTTATTTCGGCTTTTCGGCCGTCTTGCCACCATGAAGGGACCTCCAGAGTTTCATGCCGATAATCGTTGTAGGCGCGCAACAGATTGGCGAACTCAATCGTCGCTTCGAGCGCGCTAATCAATTCTTCGCCCGCGAAAGCGATTCCGCTTTTGCCGGTAAAGGTAGCCTTCCAGATTCCGCCGCCGAGATGAGCCGGATAAACTCTCATGTTCGACGGCTCCGGAATGATCGCCATGTCCGGATTCGGACCGCGAAGCCGTCCGGCCAGAGTGCCGTTGGCGCCTCCGTGTTCTTCGTCCACGACGCTTTCGACGTATACGTTTCCTGCTATCGGAATGTTAAGGTCTTGCAGGCATTTGACCGCCATCAATGCGGCAGCCATGCCGCCTTTCATATCGTAAGAGCCCCGGCCGTATAATTTGCCGGAATCTACCGTCCCCGAGAAGGGGGGATGGGTCCAAGCTTCGGTCCCTTCGTATACGGTATCCGCATGTCCGGAGAACATCAAGGAACGCCCCGCACCTGCGCCGAAAAATTTGCCGACCACATTCGGACGATTGTCATAGTTGCGAGTATTCATATAAGCGGTATGTTCCCGCAATCCCGGCACATCGGCAAGATCGTACAAATCGACCTCGGCATTTCGCGCTCTCATCCATTCTGCGAAGTACAGTTGGTACTCCGCTTCATGGCCAGTTGGAGGGTGGTTGACACTTTCGATTTGCACGAGCTTGGATGCTAGCGCAATCGCTTCCGTTCCGTTATCTTTCATCCACTGGTTAATCGCTAGAGATAGTTCTTCGCGGTTCATAGGGCTCACGCATCCTTGTTAGTAGAGTTAACGAATCTTGCCCCGAGCATCGACGGCTATCATACGGTCGACCTTGGTTCCGCGAACGCCTTGAAGCTCGTTGTGAAGGTTGGTCGTCGTGCAGCAATGGTTCGGCAGGAATACCAGTTGGTCGCCGATCTCGAATTCAATGCCTTCCGGCACGTGCACGTTGCCGTGTTCTTCGCTTAGCTTCTCTACATAAACGCCCGCGAAATCGCGAGAGGTACCGTATCCCGGCACATGCGCGCTGACGTCGCTGCTGAAGGTTTTCGAACCGGCATCGACGATAACGGTTCCCTTACGCGGAGTGCTGACGACTGTGGCTACTACGTGCATGGCGCATTCTTCAGGCGTAGTAACGCCAATCGCGAGCTGTGCGATGTCCCCGAATACGTAAGCTCCCGGGCGAATTTCGGTCACTCCCTCGACATCTGCAATGTACTTGGAGGTCGGAGTGGAGCCGACGCTAATCTCTTCGATATGAATTCCCGACTGCGCAAGCAACTGCTTGGTGCGGACAAGTCCTTCCGCTTCTACGCGGGCGGCTTCCCGTACTTGTTCCGGCGTTTTCTTGCCATAAGCGAATCCGCCGTGCGTCATTAACCCAATCACTCGTACGTGAGGGAGCTTGGCGATTTCCTGTACGAGCTGTGCCGTTTCCTCGCCCGGTTCTTTCCCGCAGCGGTTCAATCCGGTATTGACGTCGATATAGAGCTTGATAACTTTGCCGAGGGAACCGCCCAAATCGGACAGCCCTTGCGCCACTTGTACATTATCGGTGCTGACAATAACGTTGGCACGCTCCATCAGCCGGGCTAATCTTCCGAGCTTAGCTTCGCCAACGATCGGAAAAGCGACGAGAAAGTCGGCTATGCCCGCATCCGCCAACACCTCGGCTTCTCCCAGCTTGGCTACCGTAATCCCGCACGCGCCGTAGCGCATTTGTTCCTGTGCAATCCAAACGCTCTTGTGCGTCTTGAAATGCGGCCGCAGCTTAACGCCGGCTTGGCGCGCCAATTCCGCGGTATGCCTTAAGTTTCGATCCAGAACGTCGAGATCGACCACTACGGCAGGGGTTTCCAGCTCGGCCCAAGGTTGTCGATGTTGTCGCACGTTTACCCGACCTCTCAAAGTGGTTTCATCTACCAAAACTAATGTTTTATTATTATGAATGGTAACTGACGGCTAGTCGTTTGTAAATACAAAAGTTCAAGTTCTCCTAGGGCGTGTATGCAAACCCGCTCAGAGGTAGCTTTCACCCCAAAGCTAAAATTCGGGATGGCGCCCAGGGAGTGTGTTTTCCCATGTCCCACTGCCGTCGGGATCCGGGACATGGCTTTCTTCCTGTAAGGGGGAAGGCGTTTGTTGACACTCTAGTAATTGTTTTGTTAAATTCTTGATGTAATAAACGCTGATCCGTAGTAGATAGTGTAATAGATAGTTCAATAAGCTATTAAGAAAAATGGTTGTACGGCGAAGGAGATCAATCGGAATGAAATCGCTAAGAATCGGTCTTGTAGACTTGGATACTTCCCATCCCGGAAGTTTTGTTCCTTTGATTCGCGGTCTGGGGCATGAAGTGACCGGAGTATACGACAGCGGAACGGTCTATCCGTCGGGCTACGCCGAAACGTTCGCCAAGGAGCATCGGATTGACCACGCTTGCAACACGTTGGAGGAATTGGCCGACCGGGTAGATGCGGTATTCATCCATAGCTGCAATTGGGATTTGCATGTACGTCATGCGCAACCTTTCGTTGAGGCCGGCAAAGCCGTATTCATCGATAAGCCGTTGGCCGGGAATGTCGGGGACTTGCAACGTATGATCGAATGGGCTAAGCAGGGCGCGATCGTTACCGGAGGTTCGGCGTTGCGATATTGTAACGAAGTTAAGGAATGGAAAGAGCGAAAAATTCCTGCCGAGGAATGGGGATACGGGTTTGTCGGCTGCGCGGTAGATGAATTCAACTATGGCGTTCACGCTTATTCGATGCTTCAAGGGGTCCTCGGATCGGGGATCGAATCTGTGCGTTATCTGGGGGAGAACGTGCAGCGGCAGATCGAACTGACTTGGAAAGACGGCAGACAGGGGACCGTCAACATCGGGAAAACGGCCGGGTATTTGCCCTTCTACGCGACACTGGTTACGCAAAAACAAGTAGATCATATTACCGTTGATAATAGTAGGTTGTATCAAGCGCTATTGGAATCCGTCCTTCCGTATTTGGCCGGGGAGGCGCCGGCGCCAATGTCGTTCGAAGAGCTCGCCGAGACGGAAATGGCGGCAATCGCCGCGAGCCTGTCCGCACAACAGGGAGGGAAACCTGTTCGGTTGGATGAAGTTCCGACGGACTTTATCGGATACGATGGCATGGCTTTTTCGAAATACTACAAATCCTTGATATTTCCAGAGAACTAATAACTGGGGACCGGCAAAGCCCGATTGCGGATTGCAACAGCCCCCAACAAGAAACATGGAGACCAACCTTCGGGAATGGAAGGTTGGTTTTTTGTATTTTTGTATGCGGAGTTATAAATCAGTCATCGAAGACGCATTAGTGACATACAATCCTCGGATTTGGTGCTTTGTACGATTCTTCCTACAACCGTCCGTCGTTTGAGCCTGATTCAAGTTGCATTGTACGAATTTTCGAATAAACGTCGGTCGTTTAAACCAGATTCGAGCTGCGGTGTACGATTTTCCGACTAACTTCCCTCGCCTAAGTCTCTTCGTAGGACGTAAACTGATGCTTGTAAATAAGGTCGCTGTAAAAAGTTTTGAAACGCCCTAGCTGATGCCCAGCATATCTTGAGAGATTTGCCCGATGTTCTCATGAGGGCCGATGAAATAATAAACTCGCGACGCGTCCGACGACGAACCGGGAGCGTCGATGCTTAATGCGGGCGAGTGATATTCAAGCTCGGCGAAATGACCCAACTGGCCGCCGTCGTAATAAAATTGCATGCACGATCCCTTGTATTGGGGATCGTCGGGAGGATAGTCCGGGTAGATGCCGGAAGGATGAACGGTAAATTGGCGAACGACGAGACTGCTCCTGTTGTCGTCCAATCGCCGCAAGTAACCGAATCTCCCCGTTGAAGACAATGAGTCGACCGACAGCTTAAAGCTGTGATCGCCTTCGCACGGGATGCGGAAGCCATGGGGTGTAAGCTCCGTATTCACCGTATCCGCTTGGGCGAACATCGTCCGAGGGCCGACGGGTCCGTAGCTCGGAACAAGGATTCGGCCCCCGGGCGGGACCTGCATCACGCTCCATAGGTTGCAGAACCCGGGAGCGGAATCGTCTTTCGCCCTGGAGCGCGAAGCACCGGGGGTTAAAATCATGCGGGTATGAACTTCATATCCGACATACGAGATGGAGTCGTTCATCCGAGCCGGCGAACCTGAGTTCGCGGTGTAAGGGTTCGGCGTTAAAGAAAACTGTTTCTCCATATGCAGAAGGACGGCTCGGTCGGAAGGACTATGAAGCAGCTCGCAGTCCATGCTTACGGCGACTAAGGAGTCTGAGGACTGCACGAGCTTCCAGTTGCCCGGATCGAGCTGTGCGGGAACGGCATATTGTCCGGAAGCGTCCATGAAGTAATCCCGTTCCGGGCTAATCCAGGTACGGTCTCCGCCCACATTCCAGGAGAGCTCCGGAAGCAGGGCGCCGTTGGCGCGCCAGAAGGCGGATTCCTCCTGTTTGTTGGCCCATAGTGCCAAGGCCCGGCCGCCTTGCTCCCGAATCAGCAGTAGACCGCCTTGCCCATTGGAGAGCAAGACGGTCGGATCGTCACCGTGCGGTTCGTATTTCTTCATTCTATTTATCCTCGCCTTCGGATTCGTCAATAAAGCAAAGCAAGCAATCCTCGTCCTGAATATGCTGCGTCCAGAGCGCCTCGATCTCCTCCTCGGAGCCGCGGCGGAGCGCGGACAGCAATGCGGCATGATCGTCGGCGACCTTCTGCAGATCGTCGAAACGACTTGTGTTCTTGATAAAATGCAGGCGCAGCCGGTTGACGATGCCCGACCAAATTTGCAGCGTATAGGACGAATCGTCCAGAGCGAGGAGCTGCTCGTGAAATTGAATGTCCTCTTCGACTAATGCGGGCAAGTCCCCGTCAGCCGCAAACTCCTTCATCCGCTCGACGATCTGCTCGAGCTTGACGTAGAAAGCCTCGTCGCGCTTGGCGCGACTATACTTCAAGGCAAACAGCTCCAGCTTCAAGCGGATTGGGATCAGCAGCTCCGTGACCTCCTCCTTCCGAACGTCGGCTACCGTCGTTTCCCGATAGGGGGAGCTGACGACAAGCCCAAGCGCCTCCAAATCCCGCAAAGCTTCGCGGATAGGTCCGCGGCTGATCGACATTTGCTTGGAGATGTCCAGCTCCTTCAGCTTGTCTCCCGGCTTCAAATGCCCGCCGATAATCGCGCTCCGAATATCGTTCAGCACGCGTTGGCGCAGGGAGAGGTTTTCTTGGCTCTTGAATTGAAAAGTGTCCATGGCTGGCTAAACTCCTTAAGGAAGGTTGGCTTCGTCCGTATCAAGCCTTCTGTTATCGCCATTATAGAGGAATGCGAATAGATCTTCAACAAATGATTGATGAAAGTCGATTGTTGACAATTGAAGAGGGGCGATTCCCGCTTTTTCTCCATTTAATTTTATTGGATTATTGTTGAAGATCAATTGTTGACAATCAACATAAGTGGATTTATGATGGGTTCAAGCGAAAAAGGAGGAAGAGCCAAGATGAACGTTCTAGCTATTTGCGCGCACCCGGACGACGCTGAAATCTGGGCAGGCGGTACGTTGGCGAAATATGCCGCACGCGGCGACAAGGTCACAATCGCCATTGCAACGAATGGGGAGGTAGGATCGCCGACGCTACCAAAAGAGGAGATCGCGGAAATTCGTCGCCTGGAAGCAATTGCAGCTGCCAACCATATCGGCGCCGAGCTGATCTGGATGGGTTATCCGGACGAGTTTCTGTTCGACACGGAAGGAACGAGATTAGCTTTCATTGAAGCGATGCGCTACAGCGGCGCGGAAGTCGTCCTGACGCATTGGCCGGACGATCTCTACAATCCCGACCATACGATCACAGGGCGAATTGCCAACGACGTGGCGATTATGACGACCGTTCCCAATATCGTCACGGCCAGTCCCAAGCTGGACAAGATTCCGATTGTCTATTTCATGGACAGCGTTGCGGGATTGGGCTTCCAGCCGGAGGAGTACGTCGATATTACGGAGCAGTTCGAGACGAAGCGGAAAATGCTCGCCGAGCATGTCAGCCAAGTCGGGGATTGGCTGCAGGATCAATACGGCTCCAATGCGATGGAGATGATCGAGATCACCTCCCGGTTCCGCGGCATTCAAAGCGGGGTCCGCTATGCAGAGGGCTTCATTCGGGCGAAAGCTTACCCGCGCAACATTACCGGGACTTTGCTTCCCTGAGCCTATACGAATAGGGGAGGACGAGAAGATGAAGCGTTTTGCCGAGCGGACGGTTATCGTCACGGGTGGAGCAACGGGAATCGGTCTGGCGACGGCCAAGCTGTTCGCGGCCGAGGGGGCGAACGTGCTGATCGCCGGACGCAGCGAGTCCAACGGGGCTCAGGCCGTTGAGCAGTTGAAGAAAATCGGAGGCCGGCCGTTGTTTGTGAAGACCGACGTTTCCGACGAAGAGGACGTTAAGCGCATGATCGATGCCGCCATCGAACATACCGGTCGGCTGGATGTTCTGGTCAACAATGCGGCGATGTTTTATGAGAGCGATTTTCTAGAGGAAACGACGGAACGGTGGCGCGCGGTGTTCGACACGATCGTCAACGGCTCCTATTGGGGAACAAGGTATGCTGCGAAGGCGATGATAGAAGTGGGCATCCGCGGAGCGATTGTGAACGTCTCGTCGATAAACGGCTATCGCGCCTTAAATCAATCCAGTCATTATAATGCGGCCAAAGGGGCGCTCGATCAATTAACTCGCGGTACTGCGCTGGAGCTGGCTCCACATGGCATTCGCGTGAACGGGGTTGCTCCGGGTTTTATTGACACAGGGCTGTCGGTTGTCGGGGGAGTAAACGAGCTGGAGACGGACTGGTTTAAGGATTATTACGTAGGAATGAGGAAAATTCCGCAGGCTAGAGCCGGCCAGGTTGACGAGGTGGCGGGCGTGATCGCTTTCCTGGCTTCCGAGGCGGCTTCCTATATCCAGGGAGCGACCATTCCGGTCGACGGCGGACTGTCAATTACATTTTAATCTGAAAATCGGACTATTTGATCGTGATCTTTAGGGAGATGGCATCGTGTCGAATCAAGGAGAATGGCAGCAGATTTCCCGGGAAATCCGTCGCAAAATACTGCCGCCGGGCGAATCGATGATGAGCATGCTGATCGAGTTTAAGCAAGGCGGCTTCGGCCCGGAGCACGCTCATCCTCATGAACAGCTGGGCTTTGTCGTAAAAGGCAAAATTCGCATGAACATTGACGGAGTAGAAGTCGTGGTGGAGGAGGGCGAGCAAATCCGGGTTCCGGGCAACGCTCCCCATTCCGTATTGGCGCTTGAGGACTCTCTTGTGCTGGAGACGTTTACGCCTCTGCGCGACGATTTGCTCGCTACTTTGCAAGTATCAACCGAAACGGAGATGAGATCATGAAAATTACCGAAGTTGAAGCGATACATTTGCGCTTGCCCGATCTGGACGCGGAGCAATGCGACGGCACGCAGGATACGTTAATTATCCGCATTCATACCGATGAAGGAATTGTTGGCGTAGGCGAGGTCGACTCTTCTCCGCTTGTCGCCAAAGCGGTCGTGGACGCCCGCGCTTCCCACTCGATCGCGACCGGCCTTCGGAGCTTGCTGATCGGAGAAAACCCGATCGAGATCGAAAGGCTATGGGACAAAATGTACCGGGGCACGATTTATTTCGGCCGCACCGGTCCGGCTTTGCACGCCATCAGCGGCGTGGACATCGCGCTGTGGGATATTTTCGGCAAGGTGATGAACCGTCCTGTATGCGAGATGATGGGCGGCATTTTCAACCGTAAACTGAAAGCCTATGCAAGCGCACTCATGCCGGAGACGATCGAGGAAGCGGCCCGCATGGCGGAGCAGTACGCTAAGCAAGGCTATAAAGCAATGAAGTTCGGATGGGGACCGATCGGCCGCGATCCGAAGTTCGACGAGGCGCAGGTCAAGGCAATTCGGGAAGCGATCGGCGACGATATCGATATCATGATCGACGCGGGGCTCGCTTGGGACTTGAAGGGCGCGCTGCGGATGGCCGACGTCTATGAGAAATACGGCGTTTATTGGCTGGAGGAGCCGGTGCATTCCAACGATATCGCCGGATACCGCGAACTGGCGGACCGCACCAGAATTTCAATAGCCGGCGGCGAGCAGGAGAGCGGCAGAATGGCGTTCCAACGGCTGCTCGACGAAGGACATCTGGACATCATTCAGCCCGATCTGGCACGTGTCGGCGGATTGACTGAAGGCAAGAGAATCGCTTATTTGGCTTACGATCGCCACAAGAAGGTCGTTCCGCATGCTTTCAAGACGGGAATTCTCGTTGCGGCAAGCACGCATTTCGCGGCAGCGATTCCCAACGGCTTTATGATCGAATACACCGTATCGAATTCGCCGCTGGCTCGGGACTTGGTCAGCCGCGAGGTGGAATTCAAGGACGGCTACGTAACCGTTCCTGTCGATCGTCCGGGATTGGGCGTGGAGATCGACGAAGCCGTATTGAACCGCTATCGGGTCGAGTAGGGAGGCTATATACATGTCATCGAAGATGCGAGCGCTTGTATATGAAGGACCGCGGCAAATGAATATCCGCAATGTTCCGATTCCCTCGCTAGGGGAGAAGGAAGTGCTCATTCGGGTAGAGCGTGTCGGCATATGCGGCTCCGAACTGGGCGGCTTTCTTGGCCATAACTCGCTGCGCGTGCCGCCTCTCGTGATGGGGCATGAATTTTCCGGCGTTGTGGCGGAAGCGGGAGTAGGGGCAACGAAGTTCCGGCAGGGAGACCGGGTTACGGTCAACCCACTGAGCACTTGCGGCGAATGCGAAGATTGCCGTGGAGGCAACAAGCAGCTGTGCCCGAGCCGCAAGCTGCTCGGAGCGCATGCTCCGGGAGCCTTTGCAGAATATGTTGCCGTACCCGAGAGAGACATTCACCTGATTCCCGATTCCGTCTCCTTCGATCAGGCGGCCTTCGCGGAGCCGTTCGCTTGCGCGGTTCATCTGTGCCGACTGCTCTCTTTGAGGCGGGAAGATCGTCTGCTCGTCCTGGGGGCGGGCCCGATCGGCCTGTTCGCTCTCGCTGCAGCAAGAACTCTCGGGTTGGAAAACATCGTTGTAGCGGACCTGAACGCCGATCGGCTGCGCATCGCCGCGGAGCTTGGCGGCATTCCGGCGCGGGGGGACGAGGAGATTGAGGCGCTTAAGCCTGCGGAAGGGTTTCATGCGGCAGTGGATGCAGTCGGAGCCGCATCGACCCGCCTTCGCTGCGTGCAATCCGTGCGACGCGGCGGCAGAATCGGGCTGACCGGCCTTCACGAGGCCGATACGACGCTGCCGATCAATTCGATTATTCGCGAAGAGCTCAAGCTGTTCGGCGCATTCGCTTATTCGCGGAGCGATTTCGAGACGGCTCTGCGCTGGATCGGGGAGGGCAGCATCGATTTGCTGCCGTGGACGGAGCATCGACCGCTGGAGGAAGGCCAGATCAGCTTCGAGAAGCTGGTGTCCGGCCCGGGCGCCATTGCGAAGATTATGCTCTGCCCCAACGCATAGAAGGAGGAGTTAACTTGAAGCTCGCTGTAATCGATAATGAAGGAAAACAGACGCTCGGCGTATGGACGGGCGGCGGCATCGTTAATATTGCGAAAGCGGCAGAAATGTACGGAAACGGCGGGAATTCTCTGCCCGGCGAGATGATGGACGTCATTCGTGAGGGGGATGAAGCCGTTGAAGCGCTGCGGTCTTTTATGGCACAACTGCCTCCACAGCCGGATCGTTCCGTTCTTATTTGCGAAGAGGAGCTGCCGTTTGGCCCCTGCGTCCCGGCCCCTCAAAAAATCATCTGTGTCGGCTTGAATTATCGCAGGCACGCCGAGGAGACGAACTCGCCGATACCCGAGTATCCGATTTTGTTCAATAAGTTCAACAATTCGCTGACCGGACACCGAGCTTCCGTCGCGGTTCCGGGCGTGACGACCAAGCTGGACTACGAAGCGGAGCTGGCGATCGTAATCGGGAGACGCGCGAAGAACGTATCCAAGGACGAGGCGCTCGATTATGTGTTCGGCTATACGGCCGTTAACGATCTCTCCGCAAGAGATTTGCAGCTTCGCACGCAGCAATGGCTGCTTGGCAAAAGCTGCGACGGGTTTTGCCCGATCGGACCGTATCTCGTAACGGCCGATGAAGTCGGCGATCCGAACCGGTTAGCGATCCAATCGATCGTGAACGGAGAAATCCGCCAGGATTCCAACACGTCGGATATGATTTTTGCGTGCGACGAAATTGTCAGCTATATTTCCCGGCACATGACGTTGGAGCCCGGCGACGTGATTCTGACCGGCACGCCTGAAGGCGTCGTGCTCGGCTTGCCGGCGGAGCAGCAGGTTTACCTTAAGCCCGGCGACGAGGTCAGCATTGTCATCGAGAAGATCGGAACGTTGACGAACCGCTTCGTCGCGGAAGCTTAAGCGATTCCTCAAGGGCGAACTTTTGCCCCGACAGCGCCAGAGAGGTGAAGGCAGGATGGATGTTTTACCGTTTCTATCAAAGTATGCCTTGAACATGAGAGCCTCCTGTTTTCCCGTGCTGACCGCCAGACGGAGAAAACATGCGACAACGGATTTAGAAATTCTGATGCTGGGAGACAGCCATGGCTGGGGCCAAGGCGCACCGGGATACGACGTGATTTTTCCCGCGTATTCCTCTCATATGGCCGTTCCCTATAACAAAGGTTTTTTTGCGAAGCTGCGTGAACATCTCTTGAAGAAGTACGACTTCTATCCGTCCGCAGTGATTCCGGAATCGGACGATCGCGCCGAAGATAGCTCCCCTCTTATCCGGGGGAACTACCAGATCGTTCGAGAAAGCATAGTCGAGCCCGTTGGGGCTGCCGGTTTCTACGCACCTTATGGAGAGGATCGCACATCGGCACAAAACTTGGGCGATTTGGCCGCGACCGATCGATTTACCGACTGCTTGTATGCGATCGTTCCGGAGGAAAACGGAAGCGGCGAGGCTTGGTGCTGCGTGGATATGAAAGCCCATGCGACCAAGGCGTATATCGGCGTGCTTGCAGGCAGATGCGGGGGAAGGCTGGAGATCTTTTTTCGGGAAAAGGGAACGGGGAATCGCCGGAATACCGGCGGCTATCTGTATCCGCAAGCGGAAGGGTATCCGAGGGTCACCAGACTTCATCAAGGCCAGCACGTCGCGGTCGAGGTCCTAGAGGTTGAGATAGGCTCTACAAGCGTCGTCCTTGATACGTATAGACCCGACGGTGACGAAGAAATCGTCTATTGCATCGATTACGGTCAGAAGCAGATCGGCAGATTTTGTCTCTCCTATGGAGGAGCGCACCCGGATGCTGTCGGTTTCGAGCATCCGCAGGTTGCGGCTTTCGGACAAGCGCGACCGGCGCTTAGAATCAGAGGAATCGTGTTCGACGGCTGCGACGTTCGCAACTTCTCGATGGGGGGACATACGGTCGGTCAGTGGCTGGGGGACGGAACGGCGAGCTTTAACGATCCGTCTTATCCGCATATGGATGAACTGCTCCGATTCGTCCGGTTCACGCCGACCTTGGCCGTTATCCAAGCTCCCATTGTTAACGAATACTTGCGACAGACGCCGATCGACGTGTTGAAATCGAACTTGCGCGCCTTGATCGAGAAGCTGAGCCGTCATCTTAACCCGGAGGGCGACAGGAAGACGGATATTCTTTTGTTCACGACTGTGGGCGACAAATCCGTTATTTTCGAAAACGCGCCTTCCGCTACGATAGGTTACGAGGAATATTTTCAAGCGGTGCAAGACTTCTCCCTATCGAACGGGTGTGGATTTATCGACTTCGAACGATATTTCCGGGAGAATGTGTCGGCCCAATTGCTGGACTATGAATACCTGTACGACGATGACATTCATCCCGGACCGTATGCGAATGAGTTCATCGGGAAAATGCTTGCGGAAACAATTGATCTGATCATGTGATGACTAATGGTTGCGCATTCCATGAGCCGCGCGGTACGATGTATACAGAACAAAGGGGGGGGATGAGTTGCGTGAAGAAGCAGGCAGAAGCGATTAACGTGGAAAAATCGGCGCTTGGCGAAGGGCCGTTATGGCTTCCGGAGAGCGGTCAGCTCGTATGGGTAGACATAGAAGGAATGAAGATTCGGATGTGGAATCCGAAGACGCGCGAGGAAGGAAGCGTTTACGTCGGGCAGCGGATCGGCGCGGTTGTGCGGGCATCGGACGGGCGGATGGTATGCGCGCTGGAGCACGGATTTTACTTCCTGGATCTGACGACAGGAGAACTGGAGCCGATCGTCGATCCCGAGGCGCACTTGCCGGGCAACCGGTTTAACGACGGCAAATGCGATCCGGCCGGTCGTTTCTGGGCCGGTACGATGCCGAAATCCGAAGATGCTCCCGAAGGCTCGTTGTATCGCCTGGACACGGACGGCTCCGTGCATCGGATGGTCGGCGAGATCAGCTGCTCCAACGGTTTGGGTTGGAGCCTCGACGGTCGGACGATGTATTACATCGATACGGGGACAAGACGGGTCGATCGATTCGACTACGACGCTGCCAGCGGCAAGATTTCCAACCGCCGCGTCGTCACGAATATCCCCGTTGATCAGGGATTCCCCGACGGCATGACTGTCGACGCGGAAGGCAAGCTGTGGGTTGCGCACTGGGGCGGCTATGCCGTCAGTCGCTTCGACCCCGACACCGGCGAATGTCTGGAACGTATCGAGCTGCCCGTATCCCAAGTCACCTCCTGTTGCTTCGGCGGCGACGATCTGGACGAGCTGTACATTACTTCCGCAAGTGTGGGGCTCAGTGAGGAGCAGCTGCGACAGGAGCCGCTGGCCGGAAGTCTGTTCGTGTACAAGCCCGGAGTGAAGGGGCAGCTCGCCCACGATTATCAGGTTCAGGGCAAGTAGGATGCAATCATCATGAAGCGAATAAACCAAGAGGCTAAGCCATTTGTAGGGGCTTAGCTTCTTGGTTTATTTTTATCAATCTCGAACCTCTTCGTTACGCTGCCTCAGGTGCGCTCTACTGGTTACCGTCGACTTTCCCGATACGCCTTGCGATAATTTTCCGGGGATAACCCCTTGTTCTCCTTGAAAATCTTGCAAAAGTAGGCCGAGTTGAGCCGCCCGACCAGCCATGCGATCTCATGCACGGGTTTGGCGGTATTAGCCAAAAGGAAGCAAGCCTCGCGTATTCGGCGGAGCGTTAAGTAGCGCGAAATCGTAATCCCCGTATTTTGCTTAAACAGGTGCGAGACGTGATACGGGGACAAGTGCAGTTCGCTGGCCATCCCGTCGAGGCTGAACGGCTCCTGATAATGGCGTTCCAGCCACTCGGTCATACTCTCCATATATCGCTGTATTCGCGGGCTTGGATGGCTTCCGGCCGGCAGAGCAGGCAATACCTCGCGTTTCAACTGCCGCAGCAGAAGCAGCAACAGCAGCGCGCGATTTTCCTCGGCTCCATTCATGTCTTGATTCATTTCCTCGTACAGCTCGTCGAGCAGGCCGATCACTCGGCTGTCCGGATTAAGCTTAAATATTTGTTGAGGCATTCCGCCGCGCCATACCCACTGAAAATACAGCTTCAGCTCCGGAAAGGGCATCAAATAAGGCTCCAGCAGATGCGGGTCGAACGTTAACACAGACCGAGTATAGAGACCGTTGTGGGGCGGTACTTCGACACGATGCATCTGATACGGTTGAAACCAGACCAGTGTGCCCGCTTCCAACGCGAAGGTCCGGTTATCGAGCATAATCTCGCCTTGGCCGGTATAGACATAGAGCAGCTCGATCCCGTGGTGGGCGTGAAAAAAGTACGACTCCGACGCTGTCTGCTTATGGCTATAGTAGAAGATGCCGGGATTCCCGGCTTTCCGCGGTGTATCGTCATTGGGCATGGGCTAACCTCGTTTTCGCAATATAGTTATATAATAGCACAACAAAATATTACGAGACCTCCTTATAATTAAAGGCAATAGCAAGCTATTCGATGCGATTGGGAGGAGAAAATTTGTGATGTGGACGCAAGTGATCGAACAGGCGCTAAACACGACTCGGGCCAATATGAAAAGGTTCGGAGACAATATTCCGCATGTTAGCAACGGCGATGGCAAATATAGCTTGAATCCGAATGACGATTGGACGGACGGCTTCTGGACCGGCATCCTGTGGCTAGGCTACGAGTACAGCGGGGATCCTGAATTCCGCGAGGCGGCCGTGAAGTCGGTCGCATCCTTTAAGAGCAGGATGGACAACCATATCGTGCTGGATCATCATGATATCGGCTTCCTCTATTCGTTGTCGTCCAAGGCTCAATGGATTGTCGAGAAGGACGAGCAGGCCAGAGCGTTAACGATTCGAGCTGCGGATACGTTAATGAAGCGGTGGCGTGAGAACATCCGGATTTTGCAAGCGTGGGGACCAAAGGACGATCCGCAGAACGGCGGCCGCATTATCATCGACTGCCTGCTGAATTTGCCGCTCCTATACTGGGCAACCGAGCAAACAGGCAACCCTCGTTACGCTGAAGTTGCTCGCATTCACGCCGATCAGAGTCTGCGTTTTCTCGTGCGCGGGGACGGAAGTTCGTATCATACTTTCTACTTCGACCAGGAGACGGGCGATGCGATCCGCGGCGGCACGCATCAGGGCTATAGGGACGGCTCTACATGGACGCGTGGACAAGCGTGGGGCATCTACGGCTTTGCACTGGCTTACCGCTACTTCCGCGATCCGGAGTACTTGGCTGCCGCCAAACGGCTGGCCGAATACTTCATTAAGCATCTACCGGAAGACAACGTCGCTTATTGGGATTTCGACGTGCCGCAAGACCCAACCTCGCCGCGTGATAGCTCGGCGTCCGCGATCGCCGTTTGCGGCATGCTGGAGATCGCCGAGCATCTGGATCAGACGGACCCGGGGCGTACCAAGCTGCTGGAGGCTGTTCAGTTGGCGATGAAATCGCTGACGGAAAACTACTTCACGGCCGGCAGCGAGACAGAAGAGGGCTTTTTGCGGCATGGCTCCTACTCCGTTAGAGGCGGAGCATCGCCGGACGACTTCGTGATCTGGGGCGATTATTATTTCCTAGAGGCGCTGATGCGCTTAGAGAAAGGTGTTCCGGGATACTGGTACGAGCGTTCGTAACCACGAGCAAACAAGAAAACAAGAAAACAAGAAAACAAGAAAACAAGGGCAGTTGGGCAAACTGTCGGCATATCGGACACGGCTCGCATTTGATGCGGGCCGTGTTTTTTTGGCGGAGTAGAGCACTTTGACAAGCTAAGCCCTCTTTTTGGCGGCCCGGCTTAAGGCGACCCGGTTTAAGGCGGAAAATCCGCGTTAATTTCAGATATTGGGCGAAAAACGCCGATTTAAAGCGGAAAATCCTCCATAATTTATAGAAACGGGGGATTTTGCGGAATTATGGTGGAATACCCGCCTTGTTTGGCTCGGAAATGGTGTTTCCGCCCAATTAAGGTGGGTTTTCCGCTTTACACTGACAAGTCGCCCCACCCCTGAGCGGATCGATCGGGGTTTCCGTAAGAATGAATAAGCATGGATGCCGATCCAGTCGGTTTTTGGCCAAACAATTATGGTTTTAATCTATTTACATCCGAGCCTGAACCGAGCGCGCGTATTCCGACGGCGTCTGGTCCGCGACCTGCTTAAAATGGCGGGAGAAGCTGTGGATGCTCGCATAGCCAAGCAGGTCGGCGATTTCGGTAAAGTTATGGCGACGCTCGCGGATGAGCGTTTTCGCTTTCTCGATTTTCAGGCTTTTGTAATATTTCATGACGCTATGGCCTGTTTTCTGTTTGAACAGACGTACGAGGAAAGTTTTGCTGATATGCAAGTATTCGCACATTTCGTCTAGCGTGAGATCGTCAGCGAGATGCTCGTTCATATGTGCGATCAGCTTGCCGGTCACATCGTTTTCGCTCCGCTCCTTCGCAGCGGTGGACAAGCGTTTGCCCCCGGTATCCGCGTATCCATGCGAGACGATGCTCATGAGCAGTAGCTCTAAGTAGAGCCGAATTTGCTGCTGCGCGCCGAAAACGGCGTCGGGCTTGGGGATCAGCCGGTGGCTGCGCGGATCGTCGAAAGGAGGCTCGAACGCCTGGAAGCCGAATTTGACGACGGAGGCGAGCAGATTGCGTTCACGGTCTCCGAGATGGAACGTTTTGTTCTCAAAACGGCGCATGGTCGGACTGCGGCATTCGAAAGCGATGACGATCACGTTGGGCGCGATCCGATTGTTGGCCCATAGGCTGTGATGCTCGTTCGGTTTGTGGAAAATAATATCGCCTTGCCGCAGCACGTACCCGTTATCGTCTGCCGTCGCTTCAATCTCGCCCGCGTCGACATAGACGAGCTCCCAGAAATCGTGCCGCTCGCCCGCAAACAGATAGTCTTTGGCAAACTCGAAGTAATGCAAGGAAATCAAGTGTGTAATTTCGATATCGAGCTTTAGCCGGGTTTTCGCGAATTCCATGTCGTATTCCTCCGGGAACGGGGGTGGCGAGGTGCAATCAATGTTGCCAGGTTAAGGCTAAGACTTGTCTCTTCGCGGTTCAGGCGAATAGATTGTGCATTAGCGGACCCAAGCGGTGGAGCGAAGGCCAAAAAAGTGCCTTGGCGCTACCCAAGCCGTGAAGCGAAGGCCAAACTTGCCACAGTGGGCTGCAATGCATCCTTCTTCTTAAGGTTCGATGCCTGACCGCCGAATCCTGCGCGATAGGGCGCCCAGCGGGCAGATTTGATAAATAATCGGGCATTCTCGGCAAAGCCTCGTCTACGGATTAGCTCTTATAATGAAGGGGCAATCGAACTGACGAATAGCGGAGGGATTCCGATTATGAAGAAAGGCATTAACGCCTGGTCGTTTCCGGCCGGGATGGGAGCGAAGGAATGCATTCGTCTGGCCAAGTCCGCCGGATTCGACGGAATCGAGCTGGCGCTAGCCGAGACGGGCGAGCTCAGTCTGGCCGGCGGCGAGAAGGAAGCGCTGGAGCTGAAAGCTTATGCGGAGGAAACCGGCATCGAGCTCTCCAGCTTGGCCAGCGGACTGTATTGGGATTATCCGCTCACCTCGAACGACGAAGCGATCCGCCGCAAAGGGCTGGACGTCGCCAAGAAGCAGTTGGAGACGGCAGCGGCGCTCGGCGTGGACACGATACTGCTTATTCCGGGGGCGGTGGGCGTCGACTTTATTCCGGGAGCCGAAGTGGTACCCTACGACGTCGCTTACGATCGGGCGCAGGAAGCCGTATCTCAGTTGGCTAGCATAGCGGCCGAACATCAGGTCAACATCGGTCTGGAGAACGTATGGAACAAATTTCTGCTGTCCCCTCTGGAGATGAGAAATTTCATCGACGAGATCGGTTCTCCCTGGGTCGGTTCATATTTCGACGTCGGCAATACGCTGGCGAACGGTTATCCGGAGCATTGGATCTCGATTCTTGGCAAGCGGATCAAGAAGGTGCATTTCAAGGATTATCGCCGACAAGCGGGCGGACTGCACGGCTTCGTGGATTTGCTGGCGGGAGACGTGGACTATCCGGCGGTCGTCAAGGCGCTTGAAGCGGTCGGATACGACGATTACGTCATTGCCGAGATGATCCCAGCCTATACGCATCATTCTGAACAAATGATCTATAACACATCGCGGTCGATGGACCGCATTTTGGGAAGGGAGGCGGCACGATGATCAAGATCGGGTTAATCGGAACGGGTTTTATGGGGAAAATGCATGCCGCATGCTACGAAGCGCTAGCCGGAAAGGCAAATTTCCAAGTAACGGCGGTCGCCGACGACAATGCCGACAATGCGGCGAAGATCGCCGAGAAGTTCGGGGCGAAGGTCTACTCCTCGGGCGAGCAATTGATTCGCGAAGCGGACGTCAATACGATCGATATCTGCCTGCCGACTTTCCTTCATACGAAGCATGCGCTGCAAGCGCTGGAGCGCGGACACGACGTTTTCATCGAGAAGCCGGTTTGCTTGGAAGAGGAAGAGGCGGTGCAATTGCTCGAAGCGAAGGCGAAGACGTCCAGTAAGGTGATGGTCGGACACTGCATCCGCTTCTGGCCGGAATACGAGTACTTGAAGAAGCTCAAGGACGAAGGCACCTACGGGGCGATGATTTCCGGCGTGTTTAAGCGGGTAAGCCCGCGTCCGACATGGGGCTGGAACGATTGGCTGCTGGACGGCAAACGCAGCGGATCGGCTGCGCTTGATCTGCACATTCACGATGTCGATTACGTACGTTACCTGCTCGGAGAGCCGGATTCGACGACGAGCACGGCGGTGAATAACGGAGGCTATGCGGACCATATTTTCAGTACGTATAAGTACGGGAAGACGGTCGTTTCCCTGGAAGGGAGCTGGGGCTATCCGGAAGGGTTTCCGTTCGAAATGTCCTATCGCGTCAAATTCGAGCAAGCAACGGTGACGTTTACTGCAAACGGACTGGACGTGTATACGGAAGCGGGAGAGCATCTCCGGCCCGAGCTGGCCGGGGACGCGCCCGAAGACGGCGCTTCGTCCGATGTCGGCGGCAACGTCTCCTCGCTGGGCGGCTATTATAACGAACTGCTTTACTTCCTGCGCTGCTTGGAGGAGAACAAAGAGATTACCGTATCCCCTCTAGAAGAAGGCGTAGCATCTTTCCGGCTTGCACGGCGCGAGATCGCGGCAGGGATTCGAGTATAACGCAACGAACAATACCGCCGTTTCGTACAAAGTCCGTGTTGCCGGCTACGACGAGATTTCGGAGGAAAGAACGAACAACTTGAAGACGGTTCCGGATTTGGAATAGTCCGACATAGTGCAAACGAATTGAGGGCTGTCCCAAAAACAAATCTGCATCGCCTAGCGAATAAAGCTTGCTTAAAAAGAGGGGATGTATCTCCTGTAGGAGCGGAGCGTTTGCCTTTGGAATCGTGAAATCTCCTTGTTACGAGTTTACCTAGTCCAATTTCACGATTCCAACCAGCAACCGGAAGGAGATACATCCCCACAAAACATAAGCGAGCGAATAGCAGGGGCTGCCCCATTGTTACTTTTGGGACAGCTCCTGTTCGTCGTCCCGCGACTTGATCGGCAAAAAAGTCCAATAAATCCGGTAAAAATATTCCTATATCCGGTCAGGCGGTTGTCTTATTCTTGTTAAAGAAGAGCGTAAACAGAATTTGGAAAGCGCTCTCAATTAGAGGAGGTCATTTCATGAAAAAAAAGCACCTTTCCTTCTAGGCCTATTGGCGACAATTTTCGTTTTCTCTACCGTTTCTTCCGTTCAAGCGGCAATACCCGATCCGAAGGTTGCTCCGTTCCCGATCGGGATCTTCTGGTCGCCGAGTCCTCAGGATACGACGTTCGAAAATTACAAACAGATCAAGGACATGAATGCGACCTTCGTTCTCTTGACGAACGGCGTTATCAACCAAAGCCTTAACGACGCCGCATTGGCGCAATGTGCCGCTAACGGCTTAAAGTGCGTCGTGCAGGAAGAAAGACTGGATTCGTACAAATTTAACGAATTGCAAAATCTCGGCGACGGAGGAGATTTTCTCAACTACGGTCATTCGTTCGGGCAAACGTTCACAACTCCGAATACTCCGGATATTGCAATCGATACAATAGAGCTGTTCATGGATGAAAATTTGCCGGCCAGCGGTCAGAAGATGACGTTAAAGCTTTACGATTCGCAAAGCAAGACGACTCTGATCGGGAGTTCATCGATAACCGGTCCTGCCGGAACAATCCACCCTACCTTTTATTTTTATAAATGGCTTACTCCGAACACCACGTATTACATGGAGTTGACCGCCGATGGGCCATTGGCTCAAAGCTACGTGATCTATCATACTTCCGACGCGTATAGCGGAGGAACGGCTTACCGGGACGGAGTTGCCCAGACGGGCCATGATTTATGGTTTAATCTCCATTACGCCCGGAGCATGTTTATCGGAGGCGCCGAGCCGTATGCGGTTGATATCGCCGAAATTACCAATCACTACAAAACGAACGGAGCTTTCCTGGGTTATCATCTTGTCGATGAGCCTTCCGCGGAGAAGATGGTCGGTTTACAAAGCACGATCGAGAAAATCAGGGCGGCCGATCCGGATCATCTAACCTACGTGAATCTGCTTCCGACCTATGCGGGCAACCTTGGTTTCGGCGGGCAGACGGGTGTATTCGTAAGCCCGACTCAATCCGTAGGACAGTCTTTTAAAACCAATTCGAAGACGACAACGATATCGACGGTTCAGTTGTATATCGACAAGAATCAATGGGGGACGAACGAGCCTCTAACTCTGAAGCTGTGGAATTCTCCTGCCAAAACGACGTTGATCGCGCAGCAGACGCGATCGGGAGCGAGCACGAATTATCCGCAGTTTACTTTGGACGCGACCGTAAGCCCGAATACATCCTACTACTGGGAGCTTACCCATGGGGGCGGCGGGGATAATTCCGTCGGTTGGGTCGTGAAGTCGACGAGCGGAACGGAATGGGAGAAAGACGGTACGGCCTACGTGGCGGGCAGTCCCTCGGACGGCGATTTCTGGTTTACCTTAAATCAAAACCTGACCGCTTTTTCCTATGAAGATTACGTCTACCGCTGGGCCAGCAAAGACCCCGACTTCATGATGTACGATCATTATCCGTTCGGCGTAAGCGGAGGGATTAGCGCCGATTATTATTCGAATATGGAAATCATCCGCAGGCAATCTCTGGCGGCATCGATCGATTTTTGGACCTATATTCAAGCGGTAGGAATTACAGGGATGCTTAGGGCGCCTACGGAAGGAGAAATGAGGTACCAGGTGTATACCAGCCTTGCCTACGGGGCTAAAGGAATCAATTACTTCACCTACGAGACTCCGTCCGGGCAAGGAGAACCTTTCCATGACGGCATTCTGCTGCCGAACGGAACCAAGAACGCCTCGTATACGTATGCGCAAAATATTAACGCGGAAGTGTTGAAGCTCGGACCTAAGCTATTGTCGCTGACCTCCAGGGCCGTATATCATACCGGAACGCTGCCCGCGGGCACGACCGCGCTGCCTTCGAGCTTTTTCCTTCAGCCGTCTAATCCTGCGGATCCGTTAGTGATCGGATACTCGACGGATGCCGACGGACGCCGATATGTCATGGTGACTAACCGGGATACCGTCAATTCGAGAACGGTGTCGGTTACGCTTTCGCCTAAACCGAGCGCGGTAACGGAAATCTCCAAGACGACGGGAGGCGAAGTCGCTACGAATTACAACCCGGCCACGGGCGTGATGTCGGCCGCCTTTGCTCCGGGAGAAGGCAGATTGTACGCTTTGCCGTCAGCCCCTTCGAACTTAGCGTTAAATGCTGCAGTCATGGTAAGCAGCGAGTATTCGGGCTGGCCGAAGAGCAGGCTTACGGACGGGAACAGATCGACCAATTTTTCGACGCAGACGGGAATAACGAGCGACCATGCCGAATGGATCGAGATCGATATGGGATCTCCGGTCGCATTTAACAAGGTTGTCCTTGTCGGCCGTACCGAGCCTTACGGCTACCCGAAGAGTTTTAAGATTCAAGTGTGGGACGGAGCGAATTGGCAGGATCGGGTAACCCGGACCAATGAATCTCAGCCTGCTTCTAGCGCAGCGCTCTCCTATACTTGGGGGTATACCGATACGACGAATAAAATCCGAATTTCCGCAACGGGACTGCGCCCGGACAATAACGGGCATTATGTTCTTCAGCTGGGAGAAGTAGAGGTCTATAACGAGCCATAACGGCAAACACCGCCGCCGCATCCCGATTCCGGGAAGGGCTGGCGGTGTTTTTTTCGTATCGATCGCGGATTAGGACCTCATAAAGCGAAGGCGGCTTTCGCCCACGAATAATCGGGATCCGGCTGCGTTCCGTCTTTGTAGGTGGAGATCAATGCCCAGCGGTCGGCACCCGACGTATTCGGGTAGGAGGCGTGCAGCAGCAAATCGTGGAACACGATTGCATCGCCCGTGGAAGTCGGCAAATCCACGATTAATGCGGGATCGATGTCCTTCTCGTCCAGGCGATGCACGAATCCCAGATCGTCCGTCGCTTGGCCGTCGTGGCTGACGGTCGACAAGTGCGATCCTGGGACGATCCTTAAACAGCCGTTCGCCGGATCGGCGTCGTCGAGCGCGATCCAGACCGAGAGCTTGTGGCTGCCGTGCCAATACGAATAGTCCTGGTGCCAAGGCGATCCGAAATCGGTGCTGGCGTTTTTGAAGACCAGCTTGTCGCTCAGGAACACGACCGAATCCCCGACGATCTCTTTTAACGCTTGCGCCAATCGGGGCGTTCTCGCCGCTTCCTTGAACAACGGACTTTCGGCGGTCAGCCCAAGGAACACGCCCGATTGATGAACGTCGTGTCTCGCTAGAATCGCTGCCGCTTCCTCTTTCAAGCGACGGGTTTCTTCCGTCGTGTAGAGCCCCTTCAGAATCACGTAACCCTGATTCTCGAATTCTTCTTTGAAGGTTGCCGTCATATTTCGTTCCTCCTTATCGCGGTTGCCAATGCAACGCTCTGATCTCGCTGGCTGATTTTCCGGTATAGCTCTTCACCGATCTGGAATAGTGGTATCTCGACTTGAAGCCGCACTGCTCGGCGATCTCCCCGACGGACAGACCGGTCGTACGCAACAAGACGAGGCTATGCTCCACTCGGTAATCCCATAAATACTGAATGGGTGTTTTTTGTTCGGCCTGCTTAAAGAGTCGCACGAGATGGCTGGCCGAGACGTTGGCATGATCGGCGATTTCCTTCATGGATAAAGGGATGGCATAGTGTTCGTGGATGAACGATTTGACCTTCCCAATGACGGGATTTGTGATAAGCGAATCGTTGCGTGCGCTCTCCGCCGCGTACAGCCGAATCGCCGCAAGTCCAAGCGCGTTCGCCACGCTCCGGTATTCGGGGAGATCCGTTTGCCGCTGCATCACAGATAGATCGACAAGCCGATTCATCGGCTCCGAGATCGGGATGATGCGGGGCATGGCTTGTAATTGATGTTGTGAATCGGCTGCGTATTCTCTCAAACTTAACGTGATCCAGCGGTGCCGGGACTGTCCCGACTTGTCGAACGCAATATAGACGTTCTCGCCTGGTAGCAACAACAAAAGCTGCCCCGGATGCACCTTGTACACAGCGCCGTCGACCTCCACCTCCATCGACCCCGAGTGCAGAAGAACCAGCTGGATCTCCCGGTAGCGAAGCGGTCCGTACGTTCCGCCCGGAGGGTAGACGACCGATCCGGCTATCGTTTGTTCGATCGATTCATCCGACAACCGCAGATCCTCGCTCATCCGATCCGCCTCCTGTCCCTTGGCCTTTTATGAGTTTAATACTAGGGGGTTATTAGCATGAAGAAAATGCTCAAGCAAATCGAATATGTGTCTCAAATGATCATTCCGTTGTCATTTGCCGGGCAGCAAGATCGTGGTAAACTGGAAGCAGCAACCATAAAGGCGGTGGAACGATGTCGAACAAACGTAAGAAGGACGAGCTCAAGAAGCAGGAGCCTACTGTCAAGGAGCAAACAGGGGAATACGCGTACGACGGGGATGATTTCGACTATGTTGGGAGGGAGGAGATACGCTACGAGGTCGTCGAGGGCATCCGCTACGATATGCAGGCAGCGCCTACGATTTACCATCAGCAAATTTCCGCTGCGCTCCATATTATGCTCTATCAGACCTGTCATCCGAACGGAACCCTTCTCTATGCGCCTGTCGACGTCTATTTGGACGAGGATAACCTGTTTCAGCCCGACCTGGTGTACATTTTGCACGAGAATGCCTCGATCATCAAGCAAAAACGGATCGAAGGCATTCCTGATCTGGTCGTCGAAATTTTATCTCCCTCTACGAGTCACAACGACAAAATAAGAAAAAAGCGCCAATACGAGCGCTTCGGGCTGAAGGAATACTGGATCGTTGATCCGGTTCATCTGACGCTAGACCAGTTTATTCTAGATGCGGGCGGCAAGCTGCAGCTCGTAGAAACGTATGATGCTTATGCTCCAAGCAAAGTGGCTTCTCCCTTGTTCTCCTGCATCGATATCGATATGAAGCGTGTGTTCGCGAATCTACGTTGAGGCAAGCCGAACTGTTCGCCCCGACGCGCCTAAACCTTGGCGATCACCGTCTTGAGATACTCGGAGGGCGACATGTCGGTATCGGACTTGAAGTGCCGCGAGAAGCTGTGCACGCTGCCGTAGCCGAGCTTGTCGGCGATTTCGGTAAACGTGTGCCGCTGTGCGCGAATCAGACTTTTGGCTTGTTCGATTTTCAGCAGGCGATAATGCTTCATGATGCTGATACCGCGGTGTTCCTTGAACAGCGTAAGCGCATGGCTCTTGCTCAGGTTGAACTGCTTGTAGATATCCTCCAGACGCAGATCCGCATAGAGGTGCTGCTCCATATATTCGCACATGCGCTGGACGAGATCGTCCTCGCTTTTTCGTTTAATGGACGCCGACAGCCGCTGCTCCTGCCGGGCCAGCAGGTCTCCGGCGTCCCTTAGGCGGATGAGCAGCATTTCCAGATGGAGCTTGAGCAGCTGCTCCGCTCCGACGGGGGCGTCCGTCTTTCTGCGGAGAGTATGGTTGCGCGGATCGTCGAACGGAGGGAGGAAGGCGGCGAATCCGCTTTTCATAATTTGCGCGAGAATCCCCTTTTGCTCATCGTCCAGCGTAAAAATTTTATTTTCAAAGAAAGCCATTTCCTCGGAACGGCACACGAAAGAGAGAATAATCACGTTCGGAGCGACCGTCTTGTTGGCCCATACCCCGTGAAATTCGTTCGGCTTGTGAAAAATCATATCCCCCTGCTTAAGCCGATAGCCCTCCGTGTCCGCGAATACTTCCAGCTCCCCTTTGTCCACATAGACGAATTCCCAGAAATCGTGCTTCTCCCCCTCGAAGGCGAAGTCCTTGGAAAACTCGAAGTAATGGAACGAAACGAGCTGCTTGACCGCGAACGGCTCCTTAAGCTTGGTGCGGGGGAAGCTCTTGTCCGGGTTCGTCATCGGTTTGGCCTCCGTCTAATGGACTACCTATTCATTGAGTACCTATTCATTGAGTACCTATTCATTGCTTCAATTATAGCATGGGAACGCCGAGCCTCGGTCCTCTTTTCGTGAATAGCTGCAATCTTCGGAAACGGACGAAAAACAGACTTATTGCCACGTTTCGCGGCCTTTTTGCTAAAGCCTGCGCTGCGTTGTATCGCTTACACTCAAGGGAGTCGGCAGGGGATAACGGACCTCTCGAACTTAACTTAACGAATCTAGGAGGCGTGGCGATGAACGTACTCGCGGTAGGCTGCCACCCGGACGATCTGGAGATCGGCTGCGGCGGTACGCTGGCGAAGCTGGCGGCGCAAGGCCATCAAGTGACGATGGTTCACGTGGCTAACGGCAACAAAGGCCATAAAGTGATTCCGGCGGAGGAACTGAAACGGATCAGAAGTCTGGAAGCAAAGGCTGCCGGCGCGTTGATCGGCGCGGAGGTCATCAGCTTGGACGTTCCGGACCTGGCGGTCAAGTCGGACCAGGACGAGCTGATCGGCAAGCTGGTTGAAGTTATTCGACGCACGAAGCCGGATTATATCATTACGCATCCGCCTGAGGATTATATGAAGGACCATATGGAAGTGTCGCGAGCGGTGTTCGACGCGAGCTTCGCGGCGACCGTACCGTATTATCGCGCGGACGCGAACGAGGAGGCTCACGATAAAGTCGCTCCCATCTATTACATGGACACGCTCGCGGGAGTCGGCTTTCTCCCTACTGAATACGTGGATATCAGCGATTATATCGAAACGAAAATTCAAATGAACGACTGCCATGCCAGCCAGATCAAATGGCTGTACGAGCACGACGGAATCGACTTCCTCGATTTCGTGCGGACGGTGTCCAAGTTCCGCGGACTGCAATGCGGCAAGCCGTATGCGGAAGGCTTTAAGCAATGTCAGGCCTGGCCAAGGCTGACGGCAGAGAGACTGCTGCCCTAACAACGACAAGAATAGGAGAGTGCCGAACATGAACTTCAATCAAACGGTAAAAGGTTCCCTGCTTGAAGGCTTCTATCCCGCCGGGTGGGATATGGAGAAGATCGATCGCTGCTGTTCCAACGCTCCAGAGACGATCGGAGAGCGCCAGCAATTCTGGAACGAAGCGTTCCAGCCCGTCGCTTGCGCAGAAGTGCAGGAGCTCGACGTGAAAATGGGCCATGAGATCGCAACGGAAATTCGCCGGGCCAAGGAAGCCGGACGCAAAATCGCGTTTATTTTGCCGGTAGGGCCGATGGGGATGTACAAGTGGGCGGTTTACTTCCTGAACGAATGGAATGTCGATTGCTCGCACGTGTACGGCTTCAACATGGACGAATGGAGCGACGGAGAAGGGAACACGCTGCCATCTGACAATCCGGGCTCGTTCCAGAACGCGATGGAACAGGCGTTTTACGGTCCGCTTGGCGAGCTTACCGTTCCGACCTCCCAACGTCATTTCGCCACAAAAGCGACTTTGCCGGCTTATGCGGAGAAGATCGCGGCGTTAAAGGCGGAGGGAGCCGAGCTGATTACCGTGTTCGGCATCGGACGGATGATGCATATTGCGTTCTGGGAGCCGCACTTCGGCGCGGAGTTCGCCAGCGATGAAGAGTGGAGCAAGCAGACTCACCGCATTGGAGCGCAGCTTCACCCTCTGACCATCGAACAGAACGCGATCACCAGCTTCAAGAGCCGGACGACGCTCGTGCCTTGCCGCGCGAATACGGTCGGCCCAGGCCTATTCCTGCAATCCGACCGCATCATCGGCGGCTGCGACGGCGCGCTTGGCCGCGGCATGCAGTGGCAGGGGCTGTCGCTATGGACGACACTGCGGCACGGGCCGGACAGATGGCTGCCGTCGACGTATATGCCGACGCTGCCCGGCAAGCTGTTTTATTTGCAAGCTCTGGCGGGACCTCTGGAAGCGGACATGAACTAAAGGTATAATGATAGCCGTCCCTTTTCAATGACAGAGTTTCGGAAAATGACGGAGGTTTATATGTCGAAGCTAGCAGAGATCCCGACTTATCCATGCGAATATGTGAATTACACAGATGAAATCTGGGAACGCATCGCCGCCGTCAGTCTCGTGGACGTCGTCACCGGCGGCGACGTTCTCGAGTCGACGCAAGTGAAAGCTTGCTGGGACGACAACGCTTTGTACGCGAGATTCGAGTGCGTGGACACGCATGTCGTCTCGCAGTATACAAATCGCAAAGATCCGCTGTGGGAACAGGACGTCGTGGAGATGTTTATCGACGAAGAGGGCAAGTGCAGGCGATATATAGAGCTTGTCGTCAGTCCGAACGGCGTGCTCTGCGACGTGATGATCGATCACGACGACGAGAACGATCCGAATAGCTTTAAGGTGGACTCGGAGTGGGAGGTTCAAGGCTTCGAGCAGAAGATTGAGGCGGAAGGAGAACGGCGCACCTATACGTTCAGGCTGCCGTTCTCGAACTTCTCCAAAGCGCCGCAAGACGGGACGCAGTGGAGAGTCAACTTCTTCCGCATCGACGACGAGCCGAACGGCACCCGTCACTACCAAGCTTGGTCGCCGACGGGCGCCGAGAACTACCATATTTCCGATCGGTTCGGCAGGCTCGTTTTTGCAAGAAGCTAAAGTTGAGCAGAGTCGAGAGGCTCGATCTCCTATTTCGCCAATTCTCCAAAGCGGGAGAAGACGGCGAGGGCGGGATCGATCGGCACCTCGGCTCTCTTGACGTCCTCCGGAATGCGGATCGTCGGCGTCGGCCGCGGGCTGTGCCCCGCGAACTGCGGCAGCCACTGACGCTGGGCGTCCATCATTTCCGTTGCCATGTCGCGGATTTCCTTCAACGTCAGCACCGCCGACGTAAGCGGATCGAGAGCGAGCGCCTGCACGACCGTCTCCGGATCGCCGGATTTGGCGGCGAGCACGGCCAAGCGCTGCACGTTGATGTTGGTCAGGTTAAGCGCAGCGCACTGCGGCGGGATTTCGCCGACCAGCGTTCTGTGCAGACCGGTGCGATCGGCGAATACGGGCCCCTCCGCGCAGCACTCGTTCGGCAGGTTGGAGATCATGCCGTTGTTGCGGAGGTTGCCGCTGAACTTGAACGTTTTGCCGGTTTCCAGCGCTTCGATGATGTAGGCGCAGTATTCGACGCTGCGCGGAGGCAGGTCGTAGCTTTCGTCCTTCAGAATGTCCTGGTCCTTGTATTTGTCGGCCACGTAGGTACACCAATTGTAATACGCTCCAGATTCCCCGCCGAAGGACGGTTCGTCGCAGTACGTGTCGAGCGCCTTGCGGTTTTTGCGGAACCACGGGACGTACTCCGAGAGATGGCCGGTCGACTCGGTCATGAAATAGCCGAAGTGGCGAAACACCTCGCCGCGCACCTTCTCGTTGACGTAAAACTCCGGCAGTTCGAACTTCTCGCGTAGCTCCGGGTAGAGATCGCGTCCGCGATGCGACAGCTTCGTAAACCAGCCCATATGGTTAATGCCGGCGGAGATGTAATCGATCTCCTGTTTCGGCACGCCTACATAGCCGGAGACGAGGTCCAGCGTCGTCTGTACGCCGTGGCACAGCCCGACGTACTGAATGTTCGTCTCGCCGAGCGCCCAGCAGACCATCGCCATCGGGTTGACGTAATTGAGCAGCGTCGCGTTCGGACACAACTCCTCCATGTCGCGCGCCACATCAAGAATGACGGGAATGCTCCTCAGCGCCCGGAATACGCCGCCGGGACCCAGCGTGTCGCCGATGCATTGATCGACGCCGTATTTCAGTGGAATTTTGTAATCCAGCTCGAAAGCGGATACGCCGCCGACCTGAAACGATACGATAACGTAGCTCGCGCCGGCCAGCGCTTCCCTGCGGTCGGTCGTGATCGTTACTTTGGATTTCAGGCCGTTTTTTTCGATGACCTTGTCCGCAAAGGCTTTGACCTGCGAGGTTTTGCTTGTGGAGGGAGCCATCAGCGCGAACTCCGTCTCCTCCAGCTCCGGCGTCGCCATAATGTCCAGCATCAGCGTTTTGCAGAATACGATGCTTCCCGCCCCGATAATCGCCACTTTTCTCATGCATGACACCTCATCTTATCCGTTATTGGTATTGCTGCATCAAGCGAATATAATCTCGCGCCAGCTTCAAGTCCTCCAACGCTTCCTTCGACTCGCAAGGGGCCGAACGTTCGCCCCGCACTGCGGCGATAAAGTTCATCGCCTGCTGGCGCATGGCGGAGCGGTTGGGCATAACCGGAATTTCATAAGAAGGCGCGTCATTGCCGTTGTCCTTCATGATCGTCACCTTGCCGGCGATCTGGCGGGCAAGCGGAGGCGGAAGCTCTACGCGAACAAACCCTTTCTCGAAGCAGACGAGCAGGCTTTCATGCCATTCGATCGAAGTGCTGTAAGGGGCCATCTCCAATGTAACGGTGGCGCCGCTGTCGCTCTCGCCGGTCAGCAGCACGCCCAAGCGGTCGCCGAAGGTCAGCCGGTAAGGCTCGCCTAGCAGGAAGCGAATGGCGTTGACCTGATGAATGTAATAATTGACGAAGGTGTCCAGGTCGCGGGATTGCTTCTCGGTAAAATAGGAAGGGAAGGCCTCCGCCGGAATCGCCGGATACCCCTCGTCCGTGCCGAGCGGAGCGTCCGCGCCGCCAATCCAGTCCCCGGGCGGCATGGTCACGCGAACGTACTGCAATTTGCCGTATTCTCCACTGCTTTTCCACTCGTCGATCCGTTTCTTGGCATATTCCATAGCGGGGTCGGAGCGCTTATGATAGCCGATCATATGCAGCGTCTTATGCTCATCCGCTAGCTGTACGAGCTGCTCGCCCGCCTCGACGGTCAGCGATAGCGGTTTCTCGGTCAACACCGGAATGCCCGCGCGCAAAATATCGGGTAGAAGAGCCTGATGCGAGCGATACTGCTGAGGGGCGACGATTGCGTCTACTTTGGCGTCGCTCAACAATTCCAGATGATCCGTGTATACCTTTGGAACGCCGTAACGCGCCGCCACGGTATGCGCAAGCTGGGGACGAACCTCCGCCAGCGCGACGACCTCGCACAGTTCGGTCAGCGCCGAATAGTTGGACAGATGCGCCATCTGCCCCATGCCTCCCGTGCCTACGAATCCGATTTTCAATTTTGCCATCGTTCTCACTCCTGCGGTCCCAAGTTTTCGAATAAGTACAAGCCTTCCGTGCCCGGTGCGACGATGTCCGGATAGCCGTTGCCCGTTACGTCCTGAATCCACATGAAGATGCCGTTGCCCGACGCCTCGCCCGCAGTTCCGTAATCGATCACATGCTTCTCGAAGAGCCCTCCGTCAATCTTGAAATAATAGAGTCCGAGCGGGTCGTCGAAGCCGGGATCGTCGTCGTGCGCCAAATATCGCTTTCCTGTAACCAGCTCCAGTTCCCCGTCCAGATCGAGATCGACAAGCATGAGATCGTGGTATTGCGAAGCGGTTGCGTCAATCTCATGGCGAACCCAACTGCGGGCGCCGTCCTCCCCGATCATTTGCTCGTACCAGTGCAGACCGTAGTCGTGCGCCTGGCCGACGATCAGATCGCACAGGCCGTTGCCGGTTACGTCGTACCCGATAATCGGCACGCTGGCCGTGCCAAGCGAGAATTCGGGATGGAACGTCCAGGGACCGACGAACGGATCTTCCGGCTGCTCCAGCCAGCCTCCGCTCAGCACGACGTCCAACCTCCCGTTGCCGGTAATGTCCGCGAAGCCCAGGCCGTGCCCGCTCGGCTGGTCGAAGATGACCGTTTTGCGAAATTTCCCTGTCCCTTTGCCGTTTTCGTCGCAGACGAGCTTGTAGAAGGCTTGCGGGGCTCCCGGCGTATTCGGGAAAATTTCGGGAATGCCGCAGCCGTCGATGTCGCAGTAGCGAATCGTCTCGATGTTCGAAGTAGGGTCGATCTCGAACGTCTCCCATTCCACGGCGGAATCTCCCGGGTTTTTGCGCCATTTCAGCGCGCCGCCCCACCAGGAGCCGGTAACGATGTCCATCCGGCCGTCCCCGTCCACATCCATCGGGAAATCGGAGAAATCGTCCCGATAATGTCCGTGGGAGGCAAGCTCGCAGATTTTGTGCCGCTTGACGAAGTCAGGCCCCTCGTACCAATACGCGCCGCTAACGATGTCCAACACGCCGTCGTTGTTGACGTCGAATACCGAACAGGCTTCGTACGGGTCGTCGCTGAGCTTTCTTTTACTGAATGCGATCGACATCGTCGTTCACTCCTTCTCGGAAGAGAAATATTGATTATTTAGGAAAGCGCTATTGCCGTATCCTTATCTTCCAATCTAAACTGAAGTAAACAGAGGTTCAATGAGCGATGTTGCGAACTTTGGCTATTGAAAATTGGGATTGGAGGGGGAAAAGGTGAGGCAATCGGTCGTCGTTCGGACGCCATCCATCATAGGCGGAGCGCTCATTCAGCCTCCGCTGGGAGAGTCGTTCTATTTTCCGCTGCACCAGCATGAAAACTGTTCGGAAATGCTGTTGATCGTAGAAGGGCAAGGCGAATTCCTGGTGGACGGCAAAACCTATGCGGCCAAAGAGGGGAGTATGCTCATCTACAATCGGGGCATTTGGCACGAGGAGCGGTCGATCGGCGACAGGTTCAAGGCAGTCTACGTGGGGTATACCGAGCTTCAAATCAGGGGATTGCCTCCGGATTATTTGTCCGGGACCGAGCAGCCGGCTTGTCTGGAGCTAGGGGAGCATTATTTGCCGATCAAGCAGCTGCTCTATGAGATAGTGGCCGAATGGCACAGTCCGCTGCCGGAATCGGAGATCGTGGCGAACGGGCTGCTCGGCGCATTAATGGGGCGTGTGGCGCGGCTGCTGCATTATTCAGAAGAGGTACAGGTCAAAAGGCGGTCCGGCAAAGAGATCGTGCATCAGGCGAGAAGATATATAGAGGAAAACTATCCGTCCGACGTCAGCCTGGCGATTTTGGCGAAGCTGACGCACACGAACGCCTATCATCTGATCCATCTGTTTAAGCAGGAGACGGGGGTGAGCCCGATTCATTATTTGATTCGCTACCGGATGGAGGTGGCCAAGCAAATCTTGGCGACGACCTTTCTGCCGATGGTGGATATTGCGGAGAAGGTCGGTTACAAGAGCGAGACGTATTTTCAGAATCTGTTCAAGAAAACGACGGGGATATCGCCGGGCAAGTATCGCTTGTCTTGTCGGGAATAAACGGGCATTCTCTCCTTCTTTGTCGCGCCGCGACCTCTAACCGCAACATTCGCAAGCAATGTGACATAATCGCAACTGTTGTCAATTGTTCCCCGGACGGCTGCCCGATAAGATTAGGGTAGTCGGCCGGACAAGCTCGCCGAGCGGCGGCCGGCATCATCTCGTAGGGGGGCATAACATGTTCGCACCATTAAAGAAACGAATCGCTCCGGGGATTTCCCTGCTGCTGCTGGCCGGTGTTGTAAGCGCATGCGGCGGCAACGAACCGGGCGAGTCGCAGGGGCAGTCGACCGGGGGAGGAAAGCAGGAGGTCACGTTAAGCGTTCTGATCGACTCCTCCAACAACGAGCAAAACACCCGGATTTTGAACGAAGCGGCGCTACTGGCCTCGAAAAACAGCGAGAAGTACAGCATCAAGGTACGTTTGGACACGGTGCCGAATACCGATATGGACAAAAAGGTCGACGTACTGGCCGCCGGCTCCAATTTACCCGACTTGGTCGCCTCCGCACCCAAGCAGGTATGGATGAAGCGAGGATTGTTGGCTGATTTGACGGAATGGTTTGACCGATCGCCGATGAAGGACGATTACATGTACCCGAGTCTGCTGGAAGAGGGGCGAAACAACGGCAAGCTGTATTCGGTGCCGATCAAAGCGGACTCCATTTTCTTGATCTACAACAAGGATCTTCTGAGTAAGGCGGGGATTGCCGACACCGGCTTCAGCTCGATCTCGTGGAACGAATGGATCGCCATGTTGGAGCAAATCAAGGGGGCAGGCCTTAAGGCGGCCAACGGTAAAGACGTTAAAGGCTTTACGTTCCGCATCAGCACTTACGAGACCGCGCCGTTCGTGTTCAGCGCAGGCGGGGAGTTCTTCACTCAGGACGGATCGAAGGCGGTATTCGACAGCCCTGAGGCAGCCGACGGCCTGGCCAAGCTGAAGGGACTTGTCTCCAGCGGCTACGCGGACAAGCCGGAAACGGATTATGCCAACTGGATGAGCGTCTTCTTCAACGAAAACGCGGCCTTTACGATTACGGGAGGCTGGTCGCTCGCCACTTTCGAGGAGGGGGGGCTGGATTTGAGCAAGCTCGGCTTTTCCACAGTGCCGGCTATCCAGGACAGCACCTCCATTTTTGGCCCGGGACTCAGTTTCTCGGTTTTCGAGTCCAGTGCCAAGAAGGAAGCCGCCCTCGAGCTGCTCACCGCACTGTACTCATCGGATATTTATAAGCAATGGCTGGAAATCACGGCAGGCATTCCGGTGCTCGCCTCGCTGTCCGATGATCCGCAGTTTGCGGCTAATCCAATCAAGCCGGTGCTGTCCGAGCAATTAAATCGGATCAAGCCGATTCATTCGGACAATTCGCCGAGCTTTTGGACGAAGTACGACCAGCTGCTGGAAAAGATCATACTGACCGATGCGGATATCTCGGTGCAGCAAGCCGAGCTCCAAGCGTCTATCCAACAAGAGATCGACAACAATTTAAAGTAAGCTGGAAGGGGGAAGAGGGAGAGAGGCCATCTTCCCCCTTTGCTTTGGAAAGGGTGCTTGCCATGAGTTTCATTAAACGGGAGAACTGGCTGGCTTACGTTCTGGTCGGTCCAGTGCTGCTCTTTTACGCTGTTATCTTCGTATATCCGCTTCTGCAGATGCTGCTGCTTTCCTTTCAGTCCTACGATTTTTATACGCCGCCGGAATTTACGGGGTTGGACAACTACGCCCGTTTGCTGGGCGACCGCGAGTTGCTTGCCAAATTGGGCTACACTTTGTTTTACTGGCTAATTGGACCGATTACGATCGCGGCCTCCTTCGTTACGGCGTTGCTGCTTAGCAAGCTGAACCGCGGTCAAGCGTTTTTCCGTTCGGCATTTTACGGCACGTCGATGGCGCCGATGGTCGCGCTTGCCGTCGTGTTCATGTATTTGTTCAGTCCCAACCATGGCATCGTCAATAACGTGCTGACCGATCTGCATTTGCCGGCAGTCGAATGGCTGTACGAACCGCTGCTCGCCAAAACGGTCGTGATGTCGATTTTCTTTTTCATGAATATGGGCTTTTACACGATCTTGTTCCTGTCCGGCATCCTCGGCGTCGATCAAAGCCTGTACGCGGCCGCCTCGTTAGACGGCGCGGGACGGTGGCGCCAGGTCTGGCATATTACGTTGCCGGAAATTCGCCCGGTGATGATTTTCGCCACGATCCTGATGACGATTTCCATCTTCCAGATGTACGGTCAGATCGTCATTTTGACGAAGGGCGGCCCATTCGGCAGTACCGAAACCGTCTTTATGTACGCCATGAACAAAGCGTTTACCGATCACCAGATGGGCTACGCGGCGACGATCGTCGTCGTGCTCTCCGCTCTTCTCGGGCTGATCTCCTACGGCATACTGAAAATCGGCGAAGAAAAGGAGTGACGATATGACGACAACGACAACGCAGCGTTACGTCAGCTTTGTCCTGCTGCTGCTGGGCATCGCGTTTCTGGCTTTCCCGCTGCTCATCCTGCTGTTCTCCTCGTTTAAGCCGAATGTCGAGGTATACGCCTTTCCGTTTCGCTTTTTTCCCGAACGATGGACGATCGCCAACTATTTCAGCGCATGGAGCAGCAATTTGGACCGCTATGCGTGGAATTCCGTCGTCACCTCGGCGATCCCGACATTGACGTCGATCGTGTTCGGCATATTGGCGGCCTATGCGCTGGCTAAAATGTCGTTTCTCGGAAAAGGTTTGATTTTGAAGTTTATCGTACTGATGATGCTCGTCCCGTTGGATATTCTGGTCGTCCCGATGTTTCAACTGTTCAAGAGCCTTCAGCTTCTGGACACGTTGTCGGGCATTCTGATCCCAGGGCTCATGAGCGCTTTCGGCGTGTTCCTAATGCGGCAGTTCATGGTGCAAATTCCCGACGAGCTGATCGAAGCGGCACGTATCGACGGCTGCGGCTTGGCGGGGATTATCGTGCGGGTGGTACTGCCCAATATCAAGCCCGGAATCGCGGTGCTCGGCATTACGACTTTTCTTTCCAACTGGAATGCGTTTACGTGGCCCTTTATTATTACAAGTGGGGACACGAACAAAACGCTGGCCGTCGGCCTGGCGAGCATGGTGACGTCAATCAACAATTTCAATCCCGGCGCGCTGCTTGCCGGCGGCGTCATCATGATCGTTCCCGTGTTCGGACTGTTTGTGCTTTTCCAGAAAAGCATCACTCAGGTGTACTTGACGGCGGGAATCAAATAATTCCGCAAACCGTTAAGGCGCCTAGTCATCGGCTGGGAGGACGGAATCCGCAATGCTGACTTCAATGCGTAACCGAATGGTTCTGCTCGTGTTGTTGATGATTGTGGTGCTGACGTTAACGGTAGCTTTCATCGCGCTGCGCCATAACTATAACTCCGCCTCGGAGATGGCCGAACGCTACAATCGGCAGCTGGCGCTGGATGCGATGGAATCGCTGGACATCAAAAACAGAAAATACGGCGAGGTTTCGCTGCAGATCGTGATGAGCTCGTACGTGCAGGAGCAATTGCCCCGGTTGCTCGAAGCCGAAGCGGACGAGTCCGAATTTCTCGCTTTCAAGACGGGGTTGACCGAATTTTTGCAGCAATACTACTATACGTCCGATGAAATCGAGAGCATTCGCGTTTGGTTCGGCGACAAGGCGGTGTCCGTCGGAGAGCCGCGATTAAAGAAGGGCGGATACGAGGAGCAGGCGGGCTATCAGGCAGCCAAGGCCAACCCGGCCCATCTGGCTTGGACAAGCAGCACCAATCGTACGCTGTCCCAATGGCACGTTATCACGAGTTTCCACGGCAAGCTCGGTCCGAACAACGGGAGCGCGAATCCGGTCATCGGAGCGGTGGAAATCAACATGAAACCGCAGCGCCTGCTAGAGAGCATAGACAAGCTGAAGGTGATTCCCGGAGTTCGTTTGAGCTACGTAAATCGAAATGGCGAGCTGCTTTTTCGCTATCCGGAGGACGACGAGGAATTGGTAGAAAGAGCCGGCGAAGACCTGGCTTTGCTGGAAGCCTGGAAAAAGCGCGGCGGAGAGCCGCAGACGGAAGTTGCAGGGTTCAGTCAAGGAGGTAACGCGTATTTTATCGAACGTTCCTATCTGGGTATGCATCTGATTATTGCTTATCCGGTGCTAACCTTTAGCGAGTACGTTTCGGTAGCCGGCCGGCAGGTGGCCTTGATCGCGCTTGTCGTGCTCCTTCTATCCGTTCTCGGAGTGGCGTACATCTCCCACATGACGACCCGACCGCTGCGCATCGTTCTGGATGGCATAGGAAAGTTCGGCGAGGGACGGCTGGAGGAGAAGATCAGAGTGACCGGCGTGCGCGAGATCGACCGAATCGGCCGAGGGCTCAACCGGATGGCTCGCCAAATCCAACAACTGCTGGACAGCCAGGTCGGGTTCAAGCAGAAGGAGCACGACCTGGAATTGAAAAGCAAGCAGGCCGAGTTAAAAGCTTTGCGCAACCAGATCAACCCCCACTTCTTGTTCAATACGCTGCAATCGATCCATTCCGTCGCGCTGCGCAAGACGGGGAAAGAAACCGAAATCAACCGGATGATCCTTCACCTGTCCAAACTTCTGAGGGAGAGCATTTATCAGATCGGGAACAACGTGAGCTTGGAAAACGAGTTGAACAACTTATGGGCTTACGTCGAGCTTCAGCAATACCGCTTCAAAGGGAAATTTTACGTGAAGTGGGAGCTCGATTATTTTTCCCTTTCGCAAATCGTGCCTTGCCTCATCCTTCAGCCGATTATGGAAAACGCCATTTATCACGGAGCGAGCAGTTCCGAGCGCGATTGCGTTCTTATCGTCGTCCGCAGCGGCTTCAACGGGCGGGAGCTCGTGCTGGAGGTGCGGGACGAGGGCATCGGCATGGAGCCGGAAACATTGGAGCGTCTCCGGGAAAGCCTTGCGGAGGGCCGGGAGCCGGCGCAAGGTTCCGGCGGCGTGGGGCTGATCAATACGCATCATCGTTTGAAGCATGAATTCGGACAATTGTACGCAATGACCATCGACAGCATTCCGCATGCCGGAACGACCGTGCGAATCGTCATCCGTACGGAAGTATCAGATACGATCGGCGACGAGGGTGAAGAGAATGTATAAAGCGTTAATTGTCGACGACGAGCAAATGATTCGCGAGGATCTCAAAGATTTCGTCGGCTGGAAGGAAGCGGGCTTTACGGAGGTGCATCAGGCGAGCAACGGGGCGCAGGCGCTCAAGATCGCCGCGGACATCCGCTTCGATCTGGTGCTTGCCGATATCAACATGCCCGGCATGAACGGCATCGACATGATTCGTCGGCTTCGGGAACAGGGCTGCCAAGCGGCGATGATCGTCATTACGGCTTATGGCGAATTCGATTACGCCAAACAGGCTATCTCCCTTGGCGTTAAGGAGTACGTGCTAAAGCCGATCGATTTCGGCGAGCTGCAAGCGCTCGTCTCGCGCATAGCCGGCCAATTGCGCGAAACGACGGAGGAAGAGCGCAAGCGGCAGTTTGTCCGCGAGGCCGAGCTCGCTTGCGCAGAGCTGCTGGAGTCGGCGGCCTTACTGCAGCGGGAGAAAGCGGAAGAGGCGGTCGAGCGTCTGTTTGCCGCCCAGCATGTGCTATGCCAGCCGCTGGAATCCGTATTTCCGCTGCTTAGACAAACGATCGCGGAGGCGGAATCCCAATTGAATTCGCTGGATTCCTCCGGCTATGCCGCCCGGCAGGGCGTGTTCCTGGAGCTGCTGCAAAGACTGGCCGCCTGCGAATCCCGTCAAGAGGCGATCATGCTGTTCCGCCATTTGGCCGCGCATTTGACGGATGGCTACGAAGAGGCCGGAACGGCGGATCGAAGCTCGTTCAGCCATCTCAAGGCGCTGATCCGCGAACATTTGGAGGAGGACATTTCCTTGGAGTGGTTGGCACAGCGAGTCCATCGCAGCGCGAACTACTTAAGCGTCGTGTTTAAAAGAGAAACGGGCGAAAACTTCAACGAGTTTCTGATGCGCGAGAGAATGATGGTCGCGCGGCAGCTGCTCGGCAGCAAGGAACACCGGATCGTTGACGTCGGAATGATGGTCGGCTACGCCAACTACAGAAGCTTTAACCGGGCGTTCAAAAATTATTTCGGACAGTCTCCAAGCGATTATCGCAGCCAATACGGCTCCAAACCATAAAAATGTCATCCGATACAAAGGATTGTCAATTGAATCTTTTCGGGCTCTTTGGGATGATCGGGGCGTACCGCGCAATCCAATCTATGGCGGATCTACCGCCCGAAAGGAGAACGAAATGACAATCGGAGCTTTTTGGATTAGGCGCGGCTTTCCCGTGCTCCTGTCCGTTGCCTTGGCGTGGCCTGCCTCTCTTCTCGGCGGCGCGGCGCCAGCATTCGCTGCAGGAACGAACTCGCTGGAGGACGTTGCTCCGGCCAATCCCGGCGTGCGCGTCGCGACCGTCGCCGCCGCCGCTTCTTCAAGTCAGGCCGGTTACGGACCGGAGCAGGTTCGGGACGGGCTATACGGGGACGCGGCGAGCAGCTGGCGTCCGGCCGCGCAGCCGACGGCCTCCAGTCCGCAATGGATCGAGCTGGATTTGGGGCAGCTGCGCACGGTGGGGGCGCTGGAAGCGGCCGTGACCGACGAAGCCGGGCCGAAGCAGTACGAGATTCGGGTTTCGGAGGACGGGATCCAATACGAGAAGGTGGCGGAAGGGAACGTCGCGACAAGCCGGACGCTCTTCGCGCACTGGGAGCGGCTGCAGGCGCGATACGTCAGGTTGGTCGTGACCGATAGCTTCGGTCCGGACAGCCCGATCAACGAAATTACGTTGTTTCCGGATCTGCTGCCGCAGCGCGTCGGCATTTTGTCCTGTTTTCCAGATATGAGCAACTTCGGCGACGCGGGTCTGGACGTCTTGTTGGCGCAACGCCAGCAGCTCATGAACCTGTGCGTCAGCATTGCCGATCCGAACAGCCCGGGCATCAACCTGATGCCGGAGCTGATCGACGACGCTTTGTATCCCGACGGCATTCCCGACGAGGAGGTGCTGGACTATGTACGGGACCCCGACCATTATTCCTGGGCGTACGCGGACAACATGCTAAAGCGGTTTACCGACATCGGCATGGACGTGTGGCTCGGCTTCCAAGGCTTCTCCGGCAGGGCCTTTCCTTCCTTTTATTCCGAAATCAAGGACGAAATCGGCCGGACGATCGAGCATCGCGATTTTTTCAACAGCCTGCATAACGAAACTGTCATTGAAGTGGCAAAACAGACGATGAAGCATTTCGACAGCAATCCGCACATCCGAAAATTTTCCATTCTCGGTCCGGGCTGGTTCGGCGGCATCGAATACTATTCCGGGGCGAGTCCCGAATTGCTGGCCGTCTACAGCGATAGCGCGCAAGCCAGCTTCCGGGATTGGCTGGAAAGCGAATACGGCACGATCGGCTCCCTGAACGCCGCGTGGAACACCGGCTACGACAGCTTTGTCGAGATCTCGTCCCCGCTGCCGGACCGCAATACCTCGAATCCGGTCGACGCGAGGCCGGAGTGGGCGGACCTGATGTTCTGGAAGATGGACTATATGGATCGTTTTCTGCAAACGTACATGCAGGAGATGCGCTCGGTCTCCGACAAGCCCATTCACGTGGAAGTGGACGGCGGCTATCAAAGCGCCCCGATGGAAACCGGCGAAAGCATGGGCAAGATCGCTAGGGATTTCAGCAGATACGACAATATCATTTTCGGCAACAGCAACTTGGACGCCCCCTACGGCGTCGCGCAATATTCGGCCACGGCGCGATTCTACGGTCTTAAAGGATCGATGGACGATACGGCGCAGCCGACCGACAAGGCTCAGACGGACAACGCCTTCAATTTTCTCGGGCGCGGGGTAGACATGCTGGCTCATTCGGCGCTGGGATGGGATTACGCCGCCTTTAACGGGAATACCGGCAAATGGGATCCCGACGGGGATTACTCCGGCAACGATTTGTACCGTTACACGAAGGACAACGCCAAGAAGTTCCTGGCGATCGATCCGGAGCCGGAAGGGGCGGACGTCGTCCTTTTTAATCCTTGGTACGCGAATTTGTTCCGCCAAGGCTACGACCGCAACGATCACAATTTCGTATACGACGGGGATCACGGCATTTCCTGGTATGGCGCTCCGTTCGCCAATTGGGCGCATTATTTGCAAACGCCCGATATTTTGGACGATTTTCCGATCGAGGACGGCGCTCTGGATCGATATAAGGTGTTCATCAGCCCGAACATGGGCGTAGCGCTGACTTCAAGCGCGGCGGAAGCCAATATCCTCGATTGGATCGAGGACGGCGGCGCGTTCGCGACCTTCGGTACGAACGGATTCAACTACCGCTTGGATTTGAATACCCGTCGGGTCACCGGCGGGGACGAAGTCGACGATTGGGCGATGGGCTTGTTATCCGGGGCTCAGGCGACGCCTAGAGTCGGGACCGAGGTTCGCGTAGCCTCCACGGCGCCGGCTTGGCTGGAAGTGCTTGCTTCAGGAGCTGCCGTAAAAGTACCAGCCGGCGACGGGACGACTCTCGCACTGGCCGCGGGCATGCTGCCGGCAAACGCCACGCCCGTGCTCGTCGACGAGGCCGGCAACGCCATTATGGTCGAACTGGCCGTCGGGTCGGGAAGCGTGCTGTTCAGCGCGTTCCCGGTTGCGGATAACGCGATGTTCAAGGACAGCTTCATGAGCCGTTTGCTATCCGATTATGCCGATTCTCGGGGCATCGAGCGGACGGTTACGGTCGATCCCGAGAAGTTCCACGCCATGGACGCCGGCGTAGACAGCTACAGTGGGAAGCGGGTCATCACGGTATCTCGCAACGCTGCGACCGATCCGAACGAACCGCTCGTCATTCGCCATTCCCCTTCGCTTGGCGATGTCGAAGCGATCATCGATTTGAACTGGGAAAAGGACGGAATGCTGGACTACACGTTCCGGCCAGGAACGACGTTCGTGCATACGCCCGGTTCCGATGGAACGATCGCGGCTTCCGGGGCGTTGTCGGAAAGCGGAGACGGGCAGGTCGCGACGCTGGACTTGGGCAATCTCTACTCTCTTGAAACGGTGTCCGTCGGCGTCGAAAGACCGCTGTCCGCGCTTGCCTTTGGCGAAACTTCCTTTGGGAACGGTTGGCAGACGATGGGCCATGCGTTCGGGAGCGGTCCTGAAACCGGTCCGGCGCCTTCGCCCGGGCGCGAGGCGATCGGCAGAACGGCAAGCACGGAACCCCGCCCGGGCGCGATCGGCAAGATCAAGAGCGCTCCGGTTACGGTGGAAGCGGACGGGCTGGGCTTCTATGCCGCCGGTTACGCGGGCGATAAACAGGCCGGTGCCCCTGCCGGAAGCGGAACTCGAATCCTCGCCGATTTCGAGACGGGCGACTGGAGCGAGCTCTCGAGCGTTGATCCGGTGTTCGGCAACGCACCGGCGAGCGGCGGCTCAGGCTGGGTGAGCGGAGGAGACGGCTACTATGCCGCATCGTCGACGGGAAGCGGTCAGAAGGGCAGCTTGCGGACGAAACCGTTCCGAATCGACCGGACAACCTTGACGTTCGATGGCGCCGGCTGGAACGGCACCTCCTACGCGCCGGGAGATTGGCCTTACAATCTCGGAAATCGCTATTATTTACGGGATGCGGAAACGAATGCCATTCTCAAGGAACAGATACCTGAAAATCGGGTCGGCGACAGCGGCACGATGAAGACTTATGCGTGGGACGTCTCCCTTTGGGTAGGGCGGGAAGTCGTGTTCGAGGCCGTCGATGCCATCGGCGATGCGGAAGCGGCCGTTTACGGAGGAGGGTTCGACTGGATCGCGGTCGACAACGTTAAGCTGGCGGGCGATCCGATCTCCGTCGCGACCGGCCAGAACCGCTTCGTCCTCAAGGCGGCGAACGGCGCAGAGCTCCGCTCGGCATTTCCGCCGGACGCGGAAGATTACTCATTCGTATATTGGGACGTATCGAATTTAAAAGGGGAGACGGTGTATCTCGAAGCGTCGGACGGTATGGAGGAAAGCGCAGACGGCTGGCTCGCTTTCGGCGCTCCGTTCGGCTTCGCTGTCAAGAACGGGCCGGAAGACGAGTATTGGTCGTTCGAATCCGGCACGTACGAGGACTGGACGATCTCGGGCGACGCCTTCGGCTCGGCGCCGAATTCGCGCAAGCTGGGCCGGCCGCTTGGGATGGACAACGGCGATTATTGGGCGGATACGCTGGCGGCCGGCGAGGATAAGACGGGCACTCTGACGTCCAAGCCGTTTGTCGTCGAGAAACCGATTCTGTCTTTCTTAACGGCCGGCTGGAACGGTCAAGGAGGACATACCCCTCCGCTCAACTACTATGAATTGCTGGATGGCAACGGCCAGCGGCTTAGGCTGGCGACGCCGCCGGGCCAAGGCTCCGTGCCGCTGAACCGGTTTATCGAGCAATATTGGGACGTGTCCGATCTGATCGGGCAGACCGTCCGTTTCCGCATGGTAGACGGCGATGCCGGCGGCGGCTATGCGTGGCTCGCGTTGGACGGCATTCGTCAGCTGGATAATCACGATTTCGAGACGGGCAGCTACACCGGATGGACGTCCGTCGGCTCCGCTTTCGGAAACGCGCCAGTCTCGTTGATGGACGGAACGTCTTCGGCTTTGGGCGCGCGCGGACAACGCTGGGCCGATTCCTCCGCAGGCGGAAGCTCCGCAACGGGCACGCTGACAAGCGAGCTATTTACGCTGGAGACAGACGGGCTCGCTTTCTGGGCGGCAGGTTATTCCAATCAAGGGGCGAACGAGTACCGACTGCTGGATGCGGGCGGCCAAGTGTTGGCCAGCGTTTCGCCGCCGGATTCGGAGCGCTTCGTTCCGTTGAAGCTGCAGGCGGCCGGCATTGCGGGAAGCCAGGTCCGGTTTCAGGCCGTAGACGGCAGCTCGGCGGCCAGCAACGGATGGCTCGCCTTCGACGACTTGAACGAGCGCCGTCTGCTGCCCGATTCGTTAACGTTGCGCCTGTCCCCGGACGGCGTGCAATGGACGGACGCGGGCATACTGGACGGAACCGATGAGACTAGCCTGTCATTCGCGGCCAACGACGGGAACGAGTACCGGTATGTGCAACTGACCGTATCGGGCGGTCGGATCGATTTGGGCTTCTTAAAGCAAATTCAGCTTCGCCAGCCGATCAAGTCATGGGACGACGGCGTCTTGAGTCCGTCCGGAGAGCTAGATCTCGGCCAGGCTCGTCCGACTAACCGCATGACGGTGCGTTTTGCCGGGCAGCAGCCGCGTTCGTACAAGCTGGAAGCGTCGTCTGACGGGCAGCTTTGGGTCGGCGTCTACGGGGTCATCGCCAATGACGCTTCCGATGATTTGCTGCAATTCCCGGCAGTCGAAGCGAGATACTGGAGAATTTCCGGAGGCGCGGCATTGGATATGCCGGCTGCCATGTCTGCCGGATATTCGCCCGAGCCGAGTCCCAATCTGACGCCTATCCCTGCTCCGACCAACGGCTCAGGCTGATCTCGCGGGATTCGCGCATCCATCCGGCTAACTGGGCTCGTCGCTTTGCTTCCGGTAGGAGGCGGGGCTGACGCCGAACCTTTTTTTGAACGCTTTGCTAAAGTAATAGAGGTCGGGGAAGCCGGCGATCTCGGCGATTTCCTTAATTAGCGGAGGAGAAGGCTCGCGCAGCAGCGCAGCTGCCTTCTCCAGACGGAGCCGGTTCATCCTCTCGATCAGGGTGATACCGGTTCTTTGCTTATACACCCGGCAGAGATGTCCGTAGCTCATATGCAGCGAGGCGGCCAACTCGGCGACGTTAAACTGCTTGCCCCGAAAATCCTCCAAATACACCTCGATTTTTTTGATCAGCTGGTCCTTCGGGCCCTCGGACTCCTCTTGCTCATGCCGCTCCGAACGGGCGATCGCAGCGATTTCTTCAAGCAGCCGTAGCAGAATAAGCTGAAGAGACAGCGGGGATCTTCCGGCTAACGCTTCCTCGAAAAAATGCAGCAAGATTTCCCGGATGCCGTAACGGTCCGTATACCCGCCTGGCTTCCAGCGGCGCAGTCGCTCCAGCTCGGCATAGAGTCCCGGTTCGCCGTTGCTCTCGTGCCCGGAGTCCCCCGCCTGCCGAATACGCCAGCGGAAGCAGATGCCCTCGTGCGGATTGCCCTTCGTATACGTATGAGAGTGGACGAGTCCCGGCGGAATGAGGAAGAAGTCTCCTTCGTTAATCGTGACGAGCCGGTCGCGAAACCGGGTCTGCATCCGTCCGCTCAGCACATAGTTGAATTCGAACCAGGTATGGGAGTGGGGCGGGCATTTGCTGGCGCTGCCGACTTGTTCAAAAATGATATCGATCCAATCGACAACCGTATCGTTAATCCGAATTTCCCGACATAGCTTGGAGAAAACGGCAGGAAGCTCAAGCTTCCAGCGTTGAATGTCCATGAATGTCCCTCCCCAGCGCATCTCGCATTTCTATTATCCTATCATAATAGAACAACTAATGATGCGAATAGTCGATTTACCGGACTGCCGCCGCTGCGCGACAATGAGAGTGAAAGCGACTATGCGAATCGGAGGGATCATCTTGAAAAAGCTTCATCTGATCAGCAACGCCCATTTGGACCCGGTATGGCAGTGGGAGTGGGAGGAAGGAGCGGCTGCCGCCGTATCGACCTTCCGTGCCGCGGCGGATTTCTGCGAGGAGTTCGACGGGTACGTGTTTAATCATAACGAGGTTATTCTCTATCAGTGGGTGGAAGAATACGAGCCGGCGCTGTTCGAGAGAATCCAGAGATTGGTCCGCGAAGGAAAATGGCACATCATGGGCGGCTGGTATTTGCAGCCGGATTGCAACATGCCCTCCGGAGAATCGTTCGTCCGCCAGATGCTGCTCGGCAAAACATACTTCCGCGACAAGTTCGGCGTCGAGCCGACGACGGCGATCAACTTCGATTCTTTCGGCCATACGCGCGGGCTTGTCCAGATTATGCAGCAGGCAGGCTACGATTCCTACATTTTCATGCGTCCCGACGGCTTCGACAAAGCTCCCGCTCAAGAGTTCGCTTGGAAGGGCTTTAACGGCAGCGAGGTGATCGCGCACCGCATCGCGGGCGGCTACAACACCCAACTGGGGGAGGCACATCTCAAGATCGAACAGCTGCGGGAGGAAATTCCGGACGGATCGATGACGATGGTGCTGTGGGGCGTCGGCAACCACGGAGGCGGCCCTTCCCGCATCGATCTAAGGAAGATCCGCGAGTTGATGGATGAAGCTTCCGGATCGGGCTGCGAGATCGTGCATTCCACTCCTGAAGCGTACTTCCGGGAAGTCCGGGGTACGAAGGAATTTCCGGTCTACGAAGGGGACCTGAATCCCCGGTTCGTCGGCTGCTACACGTCGATGATCCGCATTAAGCAGAAGCATCGGCAATTAGAGAACGAGCTGTATATGACGGAGAAAATGCTGTCGACCGCCGCGCTGCAGACGGGTCTCGCCTATCCGGCGGACGATCTGAGCGAAGCGACGAAGGATTTGTTGTTGGCGGAGTTTCACGATATTTTGCCGGGCACTTCCGTACAGCCCGCCGAGGAATCGGCACTGCGCTTGCTCGATCACGGACTGGAGATAGCGGCTCGCCTGAAGGCGAGAGCGTTTTTCGCCCTTGCCGCCGGACAGCCCAAAGCCGAGCTGAAGGAGTATCCGGTGCTCGTCTACAATCCGCATCCTTTTCCGGTGCGGGGCGTCTTCGAATGCGAGTTCATGCTGGAGGATCAGAACTGGAAGGACGAGTTCTCGCTGCCGGTCGTTTATCGCGACGGCGCGCGCATTCCGAGCCAGCCGGAGAAGGAGCTCAGCAGCCTGACGCTCGACTGGCGCAAGCGGGTCGTCTTCGAAGCCGAGCTCGCGCCTTCCTCGATGAATCGCTTCGATTGCCGTATAGAGATGCTGGAGCGCAAGCCTGTGCCGGAGCTTCAAGAGGCGGACGGGGTTTTCCGCTTCTCGAACGGCGAACTGTCGGTCGCCATCAACGCGGCCACCGGTCTGATCGACGAATATGCCGTCGGCGGCGAGTCGTTCCTGCTGCCGGGTGCCTTCCGGCCGATTGTCGTACAGGACAACGAGGATCCTTGGCGGATGGATACGCATGCATTCTCGCCGGATATCGGCGCTTTTACGTTGATGAAGCCAGGAGAGGGAACGGATTTTTCTGGCGTAAAAGAGAGGCTGCTGCCCTCCGTGCGGGTTATCGAGGATGGAGAAGTCCGCACGGTCGTCGAGGCTGTGCTGGCCTACCGCGAGTCCGCGATCGTTCTGACCTATAAGCTGCCTAAGCGGGGAACGGAGCTCGAAGTGCACGTCCGGGTGTTCTGGAACGAGAAGGACAGCATGCTGAAGCTGTCGATTCCGACGGCAATGCGGGACGGAGCATACGTCGGACAGACCGCGTTCGGAGCGCAGGAGCTGCCGAGCAACGGCGACGAGGCGGTCGCCCAGAAATGGGTGGCGGTCCAATCGAAAGAAGAGAACCGGGCGGTGACGTGCATCAACAACGGCATCTACGGCTCGGATTGCCGGAACGGGGAAATGCGCTTGTCGCTGCTGAGAAGCCCGGGCTACTGCGCTCATCCGATCTACGACCGGCCGCTGCTGCCGCAGGACCGGTTCTCGCCGAGAATCGATTAGGGAGAGCGGCTGTATACATTCTGGCTTAACGCGGGACAGCTTGAGGAGAGACGCGCCGTCGTAGATCGCGAGGCCGACGCCCGCAACGAGAAGCCGTTTGCGCTGTCATTCTTCCCTTCGGGCGACGGGGTGAAGCCGGGTTCCTTCGTCCGGTTGGAGGAAGGAACCGTGCAGCTTAGCGCGTTCAAGAAAGAGGAGCGGGGCGACGGCTACATCCTCCGCCTGTTCGAACCGACCGATTCCCCGCAGACGACGTACGTCTCGATTCCGGCGCTCGGCATCCATCACGAAGTCCGGTTGAACGGCTTCGAGATCCGCACGCTCCGATTGGATCCCGAGGCGGGAACGCTAGAGGACGCGAAGCTGTGCGAGTGGTGAGGTATAGGGCTTGAAGCCGTTTCGAGCCGGAGACTCAGTCGGAATGAACGTCCGTCTGAGGATATGCGCGGTGGTCGCGAGACGACGTAAACGACCGTCTAAGGATATGCGGTGGTCGCGAGACGACATGAACGATCGTCTAAGGATATCCAGTGCTTGCGAGACGATGCGAACGAGCGAGGTAGCCGGACGGATGGAGCGGCTAGGACAAGGCAGAGGACTCGACGGGGAGAAAGCTTACCCTAAGAGTCCTCTGTTTCTGCGTTGTCGGTGCTGCAAGCTCGCTGGTTCGGCTTAGAGTGTGCGAAAGACGAGAATGTGTGCTGTAAGCTTGCTGGTTCGGCTTAGAGTGTGCGAAAGACGAGAATGTGTGCTGTAAGCTTGCTGGTTCGGCTTAGAGTGTGCGAAAGACGAGAATGTGTGCTGCAAGCTCGCTGGTTCGGCTTAGAGTGTGCAAAAGACGAGAATGCGTGCTGCAAGCTTGCTGGTTCGGCTTAGAGTGTGCAAAAGACGAGAATGTGCGCTGTAAGCTTGCTGGTACGGCTTAGAGTGTACGAAAGATGAGAATGCGTGCTGTAAGCTCGCTGGTTCGGCTTAGAGTGTGCGAAAGACGAGAATGTGTGCTGCAAGCTCGCTGGTTCAGCTTAGAGAGTGCGAAAGGCGGGAATGCGTGCTGCAAGCTCGCTGGTTCGGCTTAGAGTGTGCAAAAGACGAGAATGCGTGCTGCAAGCTTGCTGGTTTGGCTTAGAGTGTGCAAAAGACGAGAATGCGTGCTGCAAGCTCGCTGGTTCGGCTTAGAGTGTGCGAAAGACGAGAATGTGTGCTGCAAGCTCGCTGGGTGGGCTTAGAGTGTGCAAAGGACGAGAATGTGCGCTGTAAGCTTGCTGGTTCGGCTTAGAGTGTACGAAAGATGAGAATGCGTGCTGTAAGCTCGCTGGTTCGGCTTAGAAATTACTGCAAGTCGCAAAATCCCCGCCAGAGAAACCGTTTCGCCGACGTCGCCTATCCTCAAGGTTAGCTCTAATTTTCTTTCTAGCAAACAATTGACAATCATTCTCACACCGTTGTATACTTCGTTTTAATCGTAATTATTACGAATAAAATCAAGGAGGATACGATGGCACATCTTTTAATGATCGAAAGCTGGGTCGGGGCGAGCGGTGTTCTGCTGCCGCCGCTTCTGAAGGAGATGGGGCACAGCTACACGTTTGTGACACGCAGGCCCGCGCATTACGGGAGCTCGTTCAGCGGGGAGGCCCATCCGGTTTTCCGGTATGCGGACGAGGTGCTCGAAGTGGAGACGAACGATGTTTCGAGCTTGATCGAACGGCTGAGGTCGTACCGCTTCGACGGGGTCATAACGGTATGCGATTACTACATCGAAACGGCAGTGGAGGTCGCCCGGGCGCTTGGTCTTCCTTGTCCGTTTCCGCGGGAGGTGAAGAAGGCGAGGCAGAAGCATCTGATGCGGCAAGCGCTGGATCTTGCGGGAGTGGACAATCCGCGCTATTGCCTAGTCTACGGGTGGGACGAGGCGGAGAAGGCTGCGGATGCGATCGGCTATCCTCTCGTGCTCAAGCCGGTGGACTTGGCCTCCAGCGCGTTCGTCCGCTTGATCCGCAGCGGCGATGAGCTGAAGGAGGCTTATCGGGCGCTCGAAGCGTTCCCGCTCAATTTCCGGGATCAGCCGCGCGAGCCCGCGTATTTGCTTGAGGAGTACATGGACGGCGATGAGATCAGCGTTGAGAGCGTAAGCCGCGACGGCGACGCGATGATTCTCGGCATTACGGACAAATCGGTGACCGGCGCTCCTTATTTTATTGAGAACGGCCATATGTTCCCGGCAAAGCTCGACGAAGCGACGGAAGAGGCGGTGAAGCGGTATGTCCGAAGCGCCTTGCAGGCGGTCGGCTTCGATCGCGGCATCGCTCATACGGAGGTGAAGCTGACTTCCCGGGGACCGCGAGTTGTCGAGATCAACCCTAGAACGGCCGGCAACTACATAGTGGAATTGATCGAAAGGGTAACGGGGGTCGATCTGCTGCGCTGCTTCGTCGAACTGTCCTTCGGTCTCTCTCCTTCCATCTCTCCGGCAGACACCGGCATCGCGAGCGCCGCAGTCATGTTCCTCGTCCCTCCGCAGGGCGGAACCGTGGCGCGCATCGAAGGACTTGGCACGCTGGACGCCGACGAGCGCATCGTCCGCCATACGATTGCGGATTGCGCGGGCAAGGCGGTCGCCGCTCCGATCGACAACGCTTGTTATCTGGGACATGCGATCGCCGAGGACAAAGCGGGACCTAATGCCAGACGGTATGCGGAAGCGGCGCTTGAACGCCTCGCTATCTGTTTCGAGCTGGAAGGGAGTCGTGCGTGAAGCGGCGGCGGATAGTCGACAGCGAGGCGTTAGAAGAACTGCGGGAAGAAATTTTAGCGGGAAAATGGGGGGCGGCGCCGGAGAATCTGTCGGTAACGGGAGCCTCTTATATATACCAGACGACGCAGTTCCCGTCCTCGCAGACCAAATATCGCAATCACTACCTGCTGCTGAGATCGGAAGGTTACTTCGGAGCATGCTCGCACACGGAAGAGCAATCGGACGGCAGCGCCGCGGAACGGCTGTCGGGGCAATCGCTTGCCAACGCGCTGCGCGACGGGAAGCTGCCCGTGCGGATCGCGGCAATGGATGCGTATTTGGGCGTCGTCCGCCCGCATGCCGAGCACTGCTCCCGCATGGCGGAGATCGCCGCCGGGACGCCAATCGCCAAAGCTAGACAGCGCGACACACGGATCGCGGATATGGCCGGCATATCGCCCGGACAGAATGTGGCGCTGATCGGCGTGGTCAATCCTCTGGCGGAGGCGGTCCGGGAGCGCGGCGGCAACTGTCTGCCCTGCGACCTGCAATTGGAGGTCACGCAGTGGGGAGAAGCGGTGGAGAAGGATATGGAGAAGGTGCTCGACCGCGCGGATAACGTGATCTGCACAGGCATGACGCTGGGCAACGGAACGTTCGGCCGGGTGCTTGAGCGCGTGCGGGAAAAGCGGATTCCGTTGACCGTGTACGCTCAGACGGGGAGCGCAATCGTCGCGCGATTCGTCGGCCGGGGCGTAACAGCGCTGCTCGCCGAGCCGTTTCCGTTCACGCAGTTCAGCGCGGGAGCTACGCAGGTGTACAGTTACGAGCTCAGTGGAAAATAAGATCATGAATGAGTGGAGGCTAATCTAAATTATGAGAAGATCGCTTTTTTTTCTTTTTCTAATCGTAATGATTACACTTACGGCGTGCTCGGGAGCCAATAATAACGCACAGTCCGGCAGCGAAACCGGCCAAGCGGGCCAAGCAGATCAAGCGGAACAAGCCGCTTCGCAGGGCGCGAGCGCGGAAGTCCCGCAAGAGGAAACCGAGTTGATCGTGGCCGGACAGGAGATCGCAGCCTCGCTGGACCCCGTCCAGCCGCTGACATCCAGTTACCTGCGCAATATCGGCGCCGCAGAGGCGCTGTTCAAGGTGGACCCGGACGGGAAGGTCCTGCCCGAGCTGGCGGACAGCGCGACGGAGACGGATGCGCGTACATGGGAGATCAAGCTGAAGCCCGGAATCCGTTTCTGGAGCGGGCGGGCGCTGGACGCCGACGCGGCAATCGCTTCGCTGGAGCGCTCCAAATCGCAGGATCCGCAAGCGCAGCCGTTCCTGAAGGAGCTGACGTTCGCAAAGGCGGACGAGCTGACGATCCGGGTAAGCACCGAACGGGAGCATCTGCCTGTGCCGCTTAACCTGTCCTACTATCAGACGATCCTTCACAATGCCGAGGCCAAGCACGATGCGGCGGGTACGATGGACCTGACCGGGATGTACCGGGTAGTCGAGTTTACGCCCAAACAAAAAATGACGTTGGAGCGCAATAACGATTATTGGGGACAGAAGCCGAGGATCGAGCGGGTCGTCTACGAGGAGATCGCCGACGAGCAGACGAGAGTGCTGTCCGTTCTGAGCGGACGAAGCCATGTCGCCTTAAACGTGAGCCCGACGAGCCTGCCGCAGTTCAAGGACGGTTCGGAAGCGGAAATTTCGGCGACGCCGGCGGCCAACACCCAGACGATCTATTTGAATTTAAGCCGTCCGCAGCTTCAGGACGTCCGGGTGAGGCAGGCGCTGTCCTGGGCGCTGAATCGGGAAGAGCTGGTCGTGCTGGCCGCGGAAGGTCAGAGCTTTCCGGTCGCGACCTGGCTAAGCTCCAATCCGGCTTACGCCGAGGCCCGCAGTGCGGTGTACGACAAGTCCGATCCGGAGAAGGCGGCGCAGCTGTTGGAAGAGGCGGGGTGGCAGCTCGGCTCCGACGGCGTCCGCTACAAGGGCGGCGAGCCGCTCACTGTGCGGCTGATGACATGGGGCGGAGACAAGGCGTTGGGAGAAGCGCTGCAGAACCAATGGACGCAAGTCGGCATTCGGGCGGAAGTGCGGCACGGAGACTACAGCCTGATCGAGACGGCGCGCGAATCCGGCGACTGGGATGCCTCGATCGAGGCGTGGAGCACGTTCGGAGAGGAGTTCGCCCTGTTGTCCGGGCAGTATTCGCCGCAGGGAAGCGCCAATTACGGCGGATACGACGATAAGGAGACCCAAGGTCTGCTATCCGGGCTGTCGGAGGCGTCCGACGAGGAGACGCGCCGCCAATTGGCGCTGCGGATCAACGAGCATGTCGCGCTTCAGGCCCCGGTTGTCAGCCTGTTCCCGCGTCCGCAGATAACTGCCGTCAGCAAGCGGCTGCAAGGCTTTGTCCCGCATTTCCGGCAGTTCGAGAACGTCGTGAACGCCAATCTGAGCCTGGCAGCGAAGTAGGCTGACGCCCATGCGTAGACTGATCGTGCGAAAGCTGCTGGAGGCTCTGGTCACCTTGCTGGGCGCGACCCTGATCCTGTTCGTGCTCGTGCGGCTCGCTCCCGGCGATCCGGTCAAGCTGCTGCTCGGCTCGGGAGCCGACGTTGCGCTGAGCGATACGCAACTGTTGGACCGCAAGGCTGCGCAGCTGCGCGAGGAGCTCGGCTTGAACGAGAACGTCGCCGCGCAATATGCGTCTTGGCTGAAGCGTCTGTTGCAGGCCGACCTCGGCTCCTCTATCTATACGGGAAGGGCCGTCGGCGAGGAGCTTGCCGAACGGCTGGCGGCGACGTTCGCGCTCTCCGTCTCCGCTTTGGCGGTGCAGGTCGGGCTCGGTATGTTCCTCGGAACGGCGTCGGCGCTTAAAGCCGATAAACTCGCCGATAACGTCATTCGGCTGGCTTGCGTAACGCTGGCTTCGACCCCGGCATTTGTCATTGGTCTGGCCTTGCTGTCCTTATTTGCGGTCACACTGGGTGCGTACGAGATCAGCAGCGAAGCGAGTCCGGGCAGATTATGGCTGCCCGCGGCGACGCTCGGCCTGCTCGGGGCCGCGCAATTCGCCCGCTTCGTCAGAGCCCAGCTGCTGTCCGAGCTTGGTCGAACCTACGTGCTTTCCGCGCTGGCGAGAGGTCTCGATCGTAGGCATGTCGTCCGGCACGCGCTCCGTAACGCGCTGCTGCCCCTCGTCACGATGATCGCGCTGTCGCTGACGGCTCTGATTGGCGGGGCCGTCGTCATCGAAAGCATCTTTTCGTGGCCGGGAATCGGGAAATACGCACTGGACGGCATTATGCTCAAGGATTATCCGGTCATTCAGGGGTATGCGATCGTCATGATTTCGTTAGTCGTTCTGATTCATTTCGTCGTGGAAGTCGTGTACGGGTTTCTCGACCCCCGAATCGCCGGCAAAGACAAGGCGGAGGCGCTATGAACATGAACAAGCTCGCTTACAATTCCAATAGACCGGCCCTCAGCCTGCTGGCGGGGCTGGCGCTGCTCGGTCTGCTGGCGGTCGCGATTCTCGGCGCGCCTTGGCTCGCCCCGCACGATCCGCTGAAGCAGCAAGCGTCCGAAAGGCTCGAGAAGCCGAGCCTGCAGCATCCGCTCGGCACGGACCGCTTCGGCAGGGACGTTCTGTCCCGGGCGCTGCACGGCGGACAAAGCACGCTGCTGGCCTCCTTGACCGCACTCGCCGCAGCGCTGGCGATCGGTCTGCTTGTCGGCCTGCTGGCAGGGATGTTCCACGGGTCGGCGCTTGACGCCGCGTTGATGCGTCTGATCGATGTGCTGCTCGCTTTCCCGTTTATGGTGCTGGCAATGCTTGTCGCGGCGCTGTTCGGCACCGGCCTCGTTCATCTGCTGCTCGCGGTCGTCTCGGTATGGTGGGTAAGCTTCGCGCGCTTGGCTCGCAGCGCCGCTCTGCACGCCAAGAGCGAGACGTCCTACGCAGCGGCCCGCGTGCTCGGCGCATCGAGCGCTTCGCTGCTGCTGCGGGAACTGCTGCCGAAAGCTCTCGGTCCGTCCCTCGTGCTGGCGACGTTCGAGCTTGGCAGCCTCATACTGTCCGTCGCGGCGTTGTCCTTCCTCGGGCTCGGTTCGCAGCCCCCGGCTCCCGAGTGGGGCAGCATGCTCGCGGACGGCCGCGATCATTTCCTGCAGGCGCGGCATATTCTGCTCGGCCCCGCTCTGTTTATCGTGCTGACGGTGCTGGCGTTTAACCTGATCGGCGAAGGCTTGCGGGATCGGCTCGATCCGTACGAAAAATCGGACGTCTAGGAGGGATGCGGATGTCAAAGCTGAACCGCCCGGCTGCATTGCGGCTCCATAATTTGCAGGTCTCATACACCCAGAACGGTCGGCCCGTCCCAGTGCTCGGCAAGCTTTCGTTAGCGCTGGGCCAAGGTGAAATCGTATCGCTGCTCGGAGAAAGCGGCTCGGGAAAATCGACGATCGCCAAGGCGATGACCGGCCTATTGCCTCCATCCGCCGCGATAGGCGGCGGGGAGCTGATTGTCGGCGACGGCGCGGCCGTCGATCTGGCCGCGAACGGCGTGCCTTGGAGCAAGCTTCGCGGCAGAAAGATCGGCTTGCTGTTCCAGGACGCGCAGCAGGCGCTTAATCCTCTTCTGACCGTTAGAGCGCATTTCCGGGAAAGTCTGCGATTCCACCGGCTTGCCTCCTCCGCCAAGGAAGCCGACGGTATCGGAGTCCGGCTGCTCGCGCAGCTCCGGTTCTCCGATCCGACCGCCATGCTGGACCGCTATCCGTTTCAACTGAGCGGGGGCATGTGTCAGCGGGTGTGCCTCGCGTTGTCCCTTAGCCTGAAGCCGGCCGTGCTGATCGCGGACGAGCCGACCTCTGCGCTCGATACGGTCGGCCAGAAGGAGGTGCTGGACCTGCTGAGGAGGGTGCGAGAGGAGCACGGCGTCGCTATCTTGCTCGTTACTCACGACATCGCGGTAGCGAATGCGGTCAGCGATCGCATCATCGTGTTGAACCGAGGGGTCATCGAGGAAGAGGGCGAAGCCCGAGCCGTACTCTCCCGACCGCAAGCCGCGTATACGCGCAAGCTGATCGCCTCGCGCTCGCGGATCGCGGATGCCCCGCGGCGATCCGACGAGATGCCGACGGCTTCCGAGCCGGTGCTGGAGATCGCCCGGCTGGACAAGAGCTTCCATAAGAAGCCCGTGCTTTGGCAGCTCGATCTGACGCTGCACCGCGGGGATATCGTCGGCATTCTGGGGCAAAGCGGCTGCGGCAAGTCGACGCTGGCCAGGTGTATCGCCGGCTTGGAATGGCCCGACGGAGGCCGTATCCTCTATCGGGGAACGGACGTTGTCCGCTTGCGCGGCAGGGCGAGGAGGGAAATATGCAGACGTATCCAGCTCGTGTTCCAGGATGCCAGGGCCAGTCTGAATCCGCGTCGCACCGCCGTGCAGCTCGTTCAGGAGCCGCTTCGTTATTTGCGTATCGGGAGCCGGCGGGAGCGGGAAGCGCTGGCCCGGTTTTATCTTAACGAGGCCGGAATTGCTGACGAGCAGCAGGAGAGAAGGCCGCCGCAGCTCAGCACGGGCCAGTGCCAGCGAATTGCGATTGCCAGGGCGCTGATTCTGCAGCCGGACGTGCTAATCTGCGACGAGGCGGTGTCCGCGCTTGATATGAGCGTCCAGGCGCAAATTCTCGCTTTACTGCAGCGGCTGCATCGTCAATTCGGCTTTGCCATGATCATGATCTCGCACGATGTTCGGGTACTGCGCTCCTTCTGCCACAGCATCGCCGTTATGAACGAAGGAAGCTTCTGCGAGGTGAAGCCGGCAGAAGCGCTGCATCTTGAAAGCCGTCAGCCTTATACGCGATTGCTGCTGCAATGCGCCGGCGAGCTGGAGGCCGGCTTAGGATAAGGAAAGGGGAGAGGCCCATCTATGATCAGAGGAATTTTGGAGACGGTAGGCCGTACGCCGCTCATTACGATTCCGAATACAAACCGGGCCGGCGAAGCCCAGGTGCTGTTGAAATACGAACGTTTCAATCCCGGAGGAAGCGTCAAGGATCGTCCGGCCTTGTACATCGTCGAGGAAGCCGAACGCAGAGGTCTGCTGCGGCCTGGAGGCACAATCATTGAGTCCTCCAGCGGCAACTTCGGCATCTCGCTGGCGATGATCGGAGCGGCCAAAGGCTATCGCGTCCTTATACTGGTCGATCCCAAGACGACGGACGCCAATCTGGCGCTGTTGCATGCGTTCGGAGCGGAAATTATCGTCGTCACGGAGCAGGACGATTCGGGAAGCTACCATAAAACCCGGATCGCGCTCGCGAACAAACTGGCGCGGGAAACGGCCGACGCCTTCCGCCCCGACCAATGCTTTAACCTGCTGAACGGAGAAGCGCACTTTCGCAGTACGGCACGCGAGATCATGGACGCCTGCTCGGGCAAAATCGCGGCCTTCGTCGCGGCTGTCAGCACCGGCGGACAGTTGGGCGGCATTTCGCGGTATATCCGCGAGGCGGCTCCGGAGGCGAAGATCGTCGGAGTGGATGCGATCGGCTCCTCCATCTTCGGCGGAGAGACGAACCCGTACCGGATTCCCGGCATCGGCCTGAGCTGGACGCCAACCAACCTGGATCTGGAGCTTATCGACTGCGCCTACAAAATTCCCGACGACCTGGCGTTTCTCGCCGCCCGAACGTTGGCCCGCCGCGAAGGGATTCTGGTGGGACCGTCAAGCGGGGCATGCGCGCTTGTCGCCCTGAAGCTTGCCCAGGAGCTGCTGCCGGGCGAACGGGTCGTCTGCATGGCGTCGGATGGCGGGGAACGCTACGCCTCATCATTGTTCAGCGAAGAGGGGACGGCGCGGCAAGGGACGGCGGCTTCAGCCTATCCGGAGGAGCTGCGCGGGTTGGCGAGAAGGCTTGAGCCGTGGAGCGTGCATCCGGCGGAGCAAGCCAATTATCGGCCCGATTTGGCGGAGTCGCTTGACGTTCCGGAAACTACGCTGCGCATGAACGAGACGGCTTACGCCGAATCGGCGCGCCGATAACGGCAACGGCCGCACTGCAGGCGTGCGAGTCCACAAATTCGGTATGCAAGCAATAGGACGGAGGCGAAGGGGAACGATGACGGACAAGGCTCTATCGGCGCCTTTCTTGCGCTTCTATGCGCTCGCTCTGTTGTTTTTCAGCGCCAATGCGATGCTGAACGTGATCGTTCCCCTGCGCAGCGAGGAGCTGGGAGCGAGCAACGGCCGCATCGGCCTGATTATGGGCGCTTATATGTTTACCTGTATGTTTTTCCGGCCGTTGGCCGGACATCTGATCCGCAGGCACGGCCCTGCCGCAGTGCTTCGCATCCTTCTGCTGGTGAACGGAGCCGCGCTTGTTACGTATGCCTTCGCGGGATTGGAAGGCTATTTGGCCGCTCGCGTCATGCAGGGCGTGTGCACCGCCTTTTTTTCGATGGCGCTGCAGATCGGCATTATCGACGCCTTGCCCGAGGAGCAGCGCTCACAGGGCTTGTCGCTGTACTCGCTGTCGACGTACATGCCGACCGTCCTCGGACCGCTAGTTGCTTTGGGGATTTGGGATTGGGGAGGCATGGACGCCTTCTCGCTCGTTCTGATCGGACTGGCGCTGGCTGCCGGACTGTTCGGGTATCGAGCGCCCATAGAAGCGGTTAGGCCGCACCCGGAAGCCGGGGAGACGGCCCGCGGCCCCGGCGAACGGCTGCGCGGCCGTCGTCCGCTGCTCGTAAGCTGCTGGCTAATGCTGCTCGCCTCCGTCGTGTTCGGAGCGGTGTCGACGTTTACCCCGCTGTACGCCAAGCAGATCGAGGGCGGACATGCCGGCGTTTATTTCATGATCCAGGCTTCGGTTATCGTCGTCTGCCGCTTTGTTCTCAGCAAGCGCATTCCGTCCGACGGCCGCTGGCCCGCCGGATTTCTGGGCGCGGTTTGCCTGTGCGCAGGACTCGGGGCGTCTTTGCTCGCGCTTTCGCAGGCAGGGGGTCCCGTCGTTTTTTACGTCTCGGCCGTTCTCGTTGGGCTGTCCCAGGCTTTGATCTATCCGACGCTCGTTTCTTACTTGACCTTCGTGCTGCCGGAAGCTTCCCGGAACGTCCAGGTCGGCCTGTTCCTTGCCGCGGCCGATCTCGGCGTCTCCCTGGGAGGCTTCGCGATGGGGCCGGTGGCGGATCGGTTCTCCTATGGAACCATGTACGCGGCCGGAGCCGGGCTGGCCGTGCTGGCTGCATGCACGGCGCTGCTGAACCGACCCGCTCGCTCCTTCGCCGGAGTCCGCGGCTCGTCCGAAGCGGGGCATCTGTAATCGGCCATCTTTGTTTGCTTGCGCGGAAGCAGGCTAAGCCTTCCGTTCTTCGCCGTTCCGATACTCTCCAGGCGTCTGTCCCGTTTTTTTGCGGAACAATTCATGGAAAAACTTCAGATCGCGGTAGCCTGCTTCCGCGGCGATGTTCTTCACGGGCATCGCCGTTTGCCGCAGCAACTCGCAGCATTTTTTAATGCGCAGGTTTTGTACGTATTCCGTGAAGGACTGCCCCGTCGCTTTTTTGAGCATGCGCTGCATGTAGCTGACGCTGACCGGGAGCAAGGCGGCGACTTCGGACAGAATGATCGGCTGATCGTAATTACGCTCGATATATTCCAGCACTTTAGCTAGCCGCGACATCGCGGAAGCGGACGTTCTTCCAGATAGCTCCAGTCGGTACAGGCACGCGATCAGCTCCGTCAACCGGGCATACAGAACGGCTTCGTATCCGGGCAGTTTCGCCTGATACTCCCGATATAGCGTCTCCATGCAGGCTTTTCCTTCATGAAAGGAGTCCTTGAATCTGCGATACGATTGCCCCTGCCCCGACAGGAGCGACATCGCCTCCTCCGGAAGCGGGTAAGCGCGCGCCAGCACGTCCGGAACCGAAGGGTCGAACAGGCAATTGTACACGATCAGCTCGTCCTTGGGAGCTTCCGAAGCGGGACGGTAGACGTGGCGCGTGCCGATCGGAATGATGAAGAAATCCCCTTTTTCCACGTACAGCCGCTCGTTCCCGATATAATGAAAGCCTTTGCCCTCGGCGACATATTGAATTTCCACGAAATCGTGAATGTGGATCGGCAGCGAGAAGCGTTCGCGTTCCCTCGTGGCGGCGATCGGCAAATCGGGCGTCCAGAACTGCTTGCCTTCCAGCGTGAACGGGGCGGAGGCCATAAACCTTCTCCTTTGCGAATAGGATGTATATGCCCTATTAATAGCATGTCGAACCCCCTATAAGCAACGAAAAAAAGCATGATATGCTGAAAAAAAAGGCCGCAGGAGGACGATAGGGATGACGGGATACGAGAATAAGAGAGTTGTGCACCGCAAGGAACTGAACACGGAATGGGAGGCGCTCTGGATTTGGCGTTCGCGAAGGGTCCGCGTGAACGATTTCGCCTATTTCCGCAAGGAGTTTTCCGTTCGCGGTCCGCTGAAGCGGGCGCTCCTGTTCTACTCGGCGCACCACACGGCCGCGGTGTATGTGAATGGGACGAGGTTAGGGGGCTATGTCTCCCCGGCTCCGACAAACCCCGAGAAACGCAAAGCTTATTTGGCCTACGACGTCACCGAACTGCTGGCGGACGGCCGCAACTGCCTGACGGCGGATGCCCATTACTTGGGCGGCAGCGGCCAGAATTATTACGACGGTCTGCCGGGCTTCAGGCTTCAGCTTCAGCTTGTCTACGAGGACGGGACGGAGACGGTCGTGAAGACGGATGCGTCGTGGCAGGCTCTGAAGGAAATGCCCCATGCCGTCGGAACCCCGTACCAGCAAAACCGCAGGGTGTCGGCCATCGAGGCTTACGATGCGCGTAAGCTGGACCCGGAGTGGCGCTATGCGGGCTGGCGGAAGGAAGGCGCAACCGTAAAGGCGAAGCCGGCTCTGATCGGTAGCGACGACTGGCCGATGGAGGCGCAGCGCATTCCCGAAGGAGCGATCGCTGAGGAGATCAAGTGCGTCAAGCTGCCGCAGCCCAAAGGCGGGGAAGCGGAGTTCGCGCAGGTGTTCGATGCGGGAGCGATCGTCTCTGGCTGGCCAAGGCTGGCGTTGCAAGGCATTGAGGGCACGGTCGTTCGACTGCGTTATTCGGAGGATTTGGACGAGAACGGACGGGTTAAGCACAACGTTACCAATGAGTTTTCCGACCGTTACTACGATGAATATACGATGCGCGGAGACGAGCTGGAGACATGGCAGCCGGATTTCTCGTTCAAGGCGTTCCGCTATGTGGAAGTGACGGGTTATCAGCGCGAGATCGCCGAGGGGGAAGTGACGGTATGCTGGGCGTATACCGGCATGACCCAGACCGGCGAGTTCTCGTGCTCGGCCGAACATCTGAACAAGCTGTATACAGCCTGCATTCGCACGCAGAAAAACAATACGCTGGGCCAGACCGTCGACTGCCCACACCGGGAGCAGGCGCAGTACACCGCGGATACGGATCTGCAGGCGGAGGCGCTGCTGTACAACTTCGAAGCGGTCGACGTCGTGGCGAAGACGCTGGCCGATTTTACGGATGCGCAGTTGGAGGACGGCACTTTCCCGTTCGTAGCGCCGATCAATTACGAGAATCCGGACTTCCATATTCAAATTCCGGAATGGGATCTGCATTACGCAACGCTGATGTGGAAGGCGTACGAAGCTTCCGGGGACGTCGGTATTTTGAAAAATGGCTACGAGACGGCGCGTCGTATGGTCGATTACTTCCTGAGCATCCGGGATGCGGACACCGGGCTCGTGCCGTTGGACAAAGGCTGGCATATTAGCGATTGGCCTTACCCTTCGGTCGAGCATAAAGGGCAGTTCCTGACGGTGCAGCAGATCAAGCTCGTCCTTGCGCTGCGAGCGGTCGGCCGAGCGGCTGCTTTGATCGGTCGAGCGAAGGAAGGCGGGACCTACGCGGAGCACGCCGAACGGTTGAGCGAACGGATCGTCGAGCAGCTATACGACAGGGAGCGCAAGCGATTCCGCGACAGCTCGGAGTCGGATGCCCGCCATCAGGGCGTGACGGCGATCGCGTTGGCGGCAGGGCTCGTGCCGGATGAAGACCGGGAGCGGGCGATCGCCTCCGTAGCGGAGCAGAGCTGGGAATGCCGGACGGTGCTGTCGCTGCCGCTGCTGCGCATGCTGTTCGACAACGGCCGCGAGGCCGAGGCGTTCGCGCTGCTCGATCGCACGGAGTATCCCGGCTGGGGACATATGATCGCCCAAGGATCGCCGACAATGTGGGAAGGCTGGGAGGATATCGAAAGCCACTCTCACGCCTGGAACGGTTATCCGGCAAGGCTGCTTCAGGAATATATCGTCGGTATTCGCTCGGAGACGCCGGGCTTTGCCAAAACGACGATCCGTCCCTATATGCCGGACAGCCTGACGTTCGCCGAAGGCAAGATCGCCACGCCGTTTGGACCGGTCTCTGCCCGCTGGGAGCGGACGGACGGCGGAGTGCGGGTGCGCTCGACGATTCCCTCGGGCATGGAAGCGCGGCTGACGCTGCCTCTTGCGGACGGCCGAATCGTCGAGCAAGCCCTTACCGAAGGGGAGAATGAGATGTTTTTCGCCAAATAGTCTGTCGATGAAGTGCTCCTCCTGCTATAGTGGTAATTAAGATTCAGCTTAGCCGGGGGAGAAAGTCATGTTTAGAAGAGCCGTTGCGGTCGTCCTGATCGCCATTGTTTTCATTTCCTTGATTCCGTTGTCCATGAAGCTGGACCGCGCCGACCAAGCCGACGGCTTGCGGGTGCGGCAGGGCATTATGGATTTGTCAAGCTGGCGGTCCGAGCAGTCGCCGCGCATTAAGCTGGACGGGGAATGGGAGTTTTATTGGGGACAGCTGCTGTCCCCGGAAGACTTCGGGCGAGGGGGTGCGGACAAGCCGGCTCTTTCTTCGTATATCGGGGTTCCTTCGCAATGGAACGGCAAAACGGTCGGCGGCGAGAAGCTGCCGGCTCACGGCTTCGCGACTTATCGGATGGTGCTGAAGAACGTTCCCGCAGACGAGACGTACGCCGTCAAGAAGACGAACATCCGCTTTTCCAGCGCCGTATTCGCCAACGGCAAGAAGCTGTTCGAGGATGGCAGGCCTGCGGACAATGCCGACGGTTATAAAGCGGGCAATGTGCCCGGCATCGGCTTTTTTTCGGCGGATGAAGGCGAGATCGAGCTGATCGTGCAGGTCGCCAACTTCGATTACGCCAATTCGGGCATTCCGGCTTCGCTTTATTTCGGCGGCCAGGAGGCGATGCTCGCGTCCCAGCAGAAGAGCAAGTCTCAGGAATTGAGCGCGTTTGCGGTGCTAGTCGCCCTCACGCTGATCTACCTTGTCACCTTCGCGACGACGGTTCGACATCGAAACGGCGACGCTTCTTTGCTGCTGCTTACTCTCACTTGCGCGTGCTATGCGATCTTTAACGGCTTGATCGGGGAGCGCGTACTGCTTCAATATATACATATGCCTTTCGAGCTGATGTTCAAGGTGAAGGATATCTGTTCGATGGCCTGCTTTATTTTCCTCGCGCTATTCTTCTATAGATTGAAAAAAAATATTTTGTCCCTCAAGTTCGTCAGAGGCTTCATCGGTTTGCTGACCGTCTATATTGCGCTGATCGTCGCGCTTCCAATTCCGACGTATACGAAAGTCGAGCCGCTCATTATTTTGACTTACGAGTCTTTGACGCTGTGGCTGCTGCTGAGAGCGGCTGCGCTGTTCCTCAAGAGCGAGCGGGAAGAGCGGATGAAGTCGTTTTTGCTGTTCGTGGCGATGCTTTGCTTTACCCTCCATTCGATCGATCTCATTTTATTTTCTTTTTCATTAAAGGAGAGCATGTGGCTCGGCCAGCTCTACATCGTCTCTTTTAACCTGATGCTCCTGTTCCTGATTGTGATGCGCTTCTTCGACGCTTATTCGACGGTGGAGCAGATGAAGGACCAACTGCTGCAGATGGACAAGATCAAGGACGAGTTTCTGTCCAATACGTCCCATGAGCTGAAAACGCCGCTCAACGCTATCGTGAACATTACCGACACGCTGCTTAAAGGCGCGGAAGGGCAAATGACCGAGCGGCAGGCGAGCAATTTGACAATCGTCAGAGACAGCGGGAGAAGGTTAACGTATCTGGTCAACGAGCTGCTGGACTATTCGAAAATGAAATACGGCGATATTGCGCTGCACAAGAGCGATATCGATCTGAAATCATACGTGGATTCGGTTATCGGCCTCCATCTGTTTCTGCTCGGAGGCAAACCGATTCGCATCCTGAACGAAATTCCCGCCCAATTTCCGCCCGTTCATGCCGACGGCAACCGGCTTGTGCAAATTTTGCACAATTTGATCGGCAACGCCGTCAAATTCACGGAGCGGGGGAACGTCGTCGTAACCGCCGGGACGGTCGGTAACAGCGCCGAGGTGCGCGTCACCGATACGGGAGCCGGCTTTGCCCCGCATTTGCGGGAGCTGCTATTCGCGCCGTTCGAGCAGGCGGCAGCTGCTGCACCTGAAGCGGCGGCGGGAACGGGACTAGGGCTGAGCATCACGAAGAAGCTGGTCGAGCTGCACGGGGGAGAGATTCACGCGGATTCGACGCCCGGCGAAGGCTCGGTGTTCTCGTTTACGCTTCCTCTTTCGGTCGGCGAAGCAGCGGCCTTCACGGCTGCGGCGGACGAGCAAGAGCCGGATGCTTCCATGCACGTTGCAGCGTTCGGCAACTTGGGGGCTCGCGTCGGCGGAAGCAAGATCGAGCGCATTCTGATCGTCGACGACGATTACGCCAACCTGCAATCGATGATTAACCTGCTGAAGCTGGAAGGATATCCGTTTGTCGTTGCCGGGCGGGGAGAAGAGGCGCTGGAGGAGCTGGCGGCGAACCGGGATTTTTATCTGGTCATTCTGGATATTCGGATGCCCGACATGTCGGGCTACGAGGTGCTGCGAAAAATCCGGGAGCGCTACTCCCAATTCGAGCTTCCGGTATTAATGCTGACGGCTAACAATCGGGAAGGCGAGATGAAAACGGCGATGGACAACGGGGCGAACGACTTCGTCGGCAAGCCGTATGAAGCGGAGGAGCTGATGGCGCGCGTCAGAAGCCTGACCCGGCTTAAGGCTTCCGTGCAGAACGCCCGAGACGCGGAAATCGCCTTCCTGCGCTCGCAGATCAATCCTCATTTTCTGTACAATGCGCTGAACTCCATTGCCGAGCTGTGCGTGGACGAACCGGTGCAGGCGGAGGAACTGACGCTGCAGCTGTCGTGTTACTTGCGAAGCAGCTTCGACTTTAAGCAGTTGGACTCGCTGACGAAGCTTGAGAACGAGCTGGAACTGGTCGGCGCTTACGTCAAAATTGAGGAAGCACGTTTCGGAGACCGGCTGAACATGGAATATGAGATCGAAGCCCATCCGGATTTGCGGATTCCGCCGCTAGTGCTGCAGCCGCTAGTGGAGAATGCGATTCGGCACGGCTTAATGGCCAGCGCCGAGGGCGGTGTCGTGAAAATGTCCGTAAAACAGCGGGATGCAGAGGTGATTTTCTCGGTGGAGGACAACGGTCGGGGGATGAGCGAACAGAGATTAAACGAGGTGTTAAGTCCGGGCGACGGCACTGATGTGCCCGGTATCGGGCTGTGGAATATCAATCAGCGTCTAAAGCTTCTATATGGAAGAAGCTTGCGCATTCACAGCGAAGAGAATCGGGGAACGACGGTTGCTTTCGAGATTCCCGCGCAGCCGGCACATGGGAGGAAATGAAGCTATGCTGAGTGTGATTATCGTAGACGATGAAAAGCTGGCCATTAAGCGATTAAAGCGGATTTTGCTGGGCAGCGGGGCAATCGGGGAATGCACGACGTTCTCCAATCCGCGCGAAGCCTATGAATTCGCGAAAGAACAGCGGATCGACGTCGCTTTTCTGGACATCTCGATGCCTGAAATTAATGGAATGAGGCTATCCCAGCTGCTTGCGGAGCTGGACGATTCGATCGATATCGTGTTCGTCACCGGATATGACAATTATGCCGTTCAAGCGTTTGACATGAGCGCGCTGGATTATATTTTGAAGCCGATTACCGCCGAGAGAGTGGCCAAAACTTTGCATAAGCTCAAGAAGCGACCCCGAGTGAGAACGTCGGTCTCTATACTGTCGGTAGCTTTGTTCAACGGTTTGGACATCCGCATTCAATTCGAGGAGAACGAACGCGCCGAGCCGATCAAGCTGCGGAGCCCGATAACGGAGGAGCTGTTCGCTTATCTGGTCTGCCACAGGACGGCGACGAGAGAAGAGGTGGTCGAAGCGCTCTGGCCCGATCTGCACGGGGAGAAGGCCTTGAACAACCTGAATACGAATCTGTATTACATTCGTCGAACGCTTGCGGGAATCAAAGCGAGTCCATGCTTCATATCCGGCAAGAAGGAAATTCGCGTCGACGATAACGGTCTGCAGTGCGACCTGTACGAGTTCGAGCGGCTGCTGGACAAGATCAAGGACGCTTCCGAGCCGAGCGCGGAGCTGCTTCAGCAAGCGGCGGCGTTGTACAAAGGGGATCTGCTGAAGGGAAAAGCGTATGAATGGGCCGCCGAGCAATCGCGGAGGCTGGAGCGAAGCTATATCGAGCTGCTGGAGTTCGCGGCCAGGCACAGTCTGGACTCCGACCAGCCGCATAGGGCGCTAAGCTACTTTCAGGACATATTGAAGCTGGACCCGATCAGGGAGGATGTGCATCATGAGGTGATTCGCCTGTACATCGAGTTTGGCCGGCATCAGGAGGCGGAGCGGCAATATCGCAGCTTGGAGGAAATCCTTCGGCGCGAGCTCGGCACGAGTCCAGACGCACGGATACGGAAGCTGATGGGGCGGAGGTAACGGTGCAACGCGAGGCTGTCCGCCGTTCGAATACTTCGAGCGGCGGACAGCCCTTCGTATTACTTGGATGCGGCAATCAAGGCGTCAACAATGTAATCGATCTGTTTGTTCAGCGAGTAGAAATCGCTGTAATAGCAAAATCCGAACGGAATTTCGATCAGACGGCCTTCCTTAATGGCGGAAATTCCGGTCCACAGCCGGTTGTCGCTCAGGTCGGCCATTCCTTCGTAGGAGGAACGGAACACGTAATCGCCGATGTAATCCTCAAGAATCTCGAAGGAGAGGGACAGCGATCCCTCTTCATCGGGATTGGCCGTATTTTTATCGATCTGCCGCTGAACGAGTTCCGGCGCTTTAAGACCGAGGTGACGGTAGATCGCTTGCGAGCCCCTCCCGTAATCGAGGCTGGACACGGCGAACATCACGTTTTTGTTGCCGCCTTCGACGATGGTGACGGTTTTGTCCAGCAGTCCGGCGTCGTCCAGTTTCTTCCGGCCGCTCTCCATCTTAACTTGAAAATCCGCGATCATCTGCGCAGCCTGTTCTTGCCTGCCTAGCACCTCGCCGAGCTCGGCAATCGTCGCTTCCGGAGACTGCTCGAACGTATTGATGAGGACGGTTGGCGCGATTTTGCGCAGCGCTTCGTAAGTTTCGTCGCTTGGCACCAAAATCAGATCGGGGTCAAGCGCAATAATTGCTTCCTGATTCGGCTTGAACCATTCTCCGAGAGTCGTTGTTCCGTCTAGCTGGTCCCAGAAAGCCGCTCCTTCGTATACGTCCGATATTCCGACGGGAGTAATGCCGAAGGACAGCACGTCCCCGATCATATACAGCGCGACGATGCGCTCGGGACGGTTCGGCACCTCCACATCTCCTTTAATCGTAGAGACGACGCGGGTGGCCGGTTCCTCCTTTGCGAATTCCTTAACCGGTTGCTCCGAGCTTTGCGTCTCTTCGGTTTGCGGTTCCGAAGCAGTCGTCCCGCTTTCTTGCTGCGAGGCGCCTGTCGCGGCGGGGGAGCTGTCTCCTTCGTCCCGGGTTCCGCATGCAGCTGCCAGCAGCAGAGTAAACAGCATCAGCATAAGAGCGGCCAAGCGTTTCCGTTGTGACATAAGTCTTTCCTGACTCCTTTCATCCTTGTGCGAGTGGGTCTGTGCCGGATCGGCCTTCCCTCTATAGTGACGATGATAATCATTATCATCAAGTAATGTAGCACAAGGCAAGGAGAGGGGACAATGTCGGATTCGGACGCGTCTACTGGCCGATACGGCCAATCCCGCGATCCGCGCAATTCAGCAGCCGTTCGGTAATGCGGAGGATCTGCTGCTCCATCGACAGCGTATCTGGATAGTAGAGCAGGCCGAAATCAAGCTCGATCAGGCGGCCGTCGTTGACGGCGGGCAGGCTGCGCCAGGCTTCGTGGACGGATAGGTCGTCCATTCCGGGATAGGAGGAGCGGATCAGAAAGTCTCCGGCCACCGAAGCGAGATTCTCAAGAGGGACGATCAGGTTGTTGCCCTTGCCGGAGTAGTCGATCCGGCTTTGTATGAAGGCCGGGGCTTTCATGCCTAGAAAATGATAGAGAGCTTGCGAGCCGCGTCCGGCCCACTTGCTGCATACGACAGACATGCCTTTAAGGCCGCCTTCCACAATCGTGACGGTGCGATCCTGCAGTCCGGCTTGCCTCAGTTGGTCCTTGCAGCGTTCGGCCAGTCTTAGCAGGTGTTCCGTTCTGGACCAGACGTCCAGACTGCGCCCCAAGCTTGCGTTCACTGTTGCCAACTGTTCGGCGGAATCGTGGAACGCGTCGATACAGACGGTCGGCGCGATGTGCCTGATCTGCTGCCACGTTTTTTCGGAGGGAACGACGATCAGATCGGGCTTAAGCGCCGCTATTGCCTCCAGATCGGGGGCATACCACGGGCCAACCTGCGGGATGCCGGCCGCCTCCGTTTCAAAGCTGGCTCCTTGATATAGATCGGAGATGCCGACCGGTACGACTCCGCAAGCCAGTACGTCTCCGATCAGATACAGAACGACTACGCGTTCCGGACGCAGAGGCACATTGACGCTGCCCGTCGAGGTTTGCACGCTTCTCGAGGCCGCCGCCAGCATGCGAGCGTCTTGAGAGGAAGACGTCGGCGCCCCGTCCCTGCGTCGATGCAGGTCGCGGTAGCCGATCGGCGGCATGCCGGTCTGTTTCTTGAACATTTTAGCGAATGCGTAGCTGTCGGAATAGCCGACGTTTTCGGCGATTTCCTGCAGGCTGGCGTCGGTAGAGGCCAGAAGGCGTTTTGCTTTCTTCATACGCAGATGAATGACGTAATCGATCGGGCTGACGCCCATGCGTTCCTTGAATTGTCTGCCAAGATGGCGCGGGCTGCTGTCGGCCTGACCGGCCAATTGCTCCAGCGAAATCTCGTCTTCGTAGTGCAGGTGGATATACTGCAGAGCTTCCGACACGCTGTCTCCGCCGGGCTCGGGAAGCGCGCTGCTCTCCAATTGGTCCAGCAACAGTTCGACGAAGCGGTAGAAGTCGCCTTTGGCGATAGCTTGTTGCATCAGAGTGTCCGCGCTCCGGTCCGATTGGAGCAGCTTGTTCATCAGCTCCGTCATGGCCAGCGGCAGCTCAGGAATAAAGCCGTACGAATCCAGATAGGCGTCCGGAAGTCCCTTCCCGGAAGCTTCGGGGCCAAGTCCGTATTCGACGACGTAGCACTTGCATTCCCGGCGTTCGGGATAAAGGGCCAGTCGAGCGCCCGCGCCCGCATGAAGCGCGAAGAAACGCTCCGCCGCAAGACGGTCGTCGCCCAGCTCGATACCAGCACGACCCTGGCAAAGGAAGAGAAAGACGCTGGAGGGAAGCTTGTCGTAAAGCAGCGGCTGAAGGGGTTGAACGTAATGCAGCCGGACGCTGCGGATGCAGATGAAGGTATTTTCCCAGAACAATCTATGGGCCTTGCTGTCGAGCACAAGAAGGCCTCCTTTTCTTGCGGATTTACGCCTCGAATATAGTGGCTGCTGCCGGATTTGTCAATATAAGACGGTCTGTCCTTCCGTTGCGAAGGGGGCGAACGGGGAGCATGGAGCGAAAACGCCCGATTTGAGGTTCGACTGGGCCAAATGAGGGTCAGCAAGAGGCAGGACGGAACATCGGAGCGTTCGCCGGTTGAAAATAAAGAGCCGTTCCCCTACTATAATATTGAGAACTATTCTCAATAACTAAAGGGAAAAGCACGACCATTGGGGAGGGCTCGGCGGAGTGGGGAAGGAAACGCCGCGGGACAAAATCGAAGCCGTTATTCTTTATATGAAGCGTCACCTGCGGGAGAAGCTGCCCAGAGATCAGTTGGCCGAGCTGGCTGGGCTGACTCCGGAGCATTTTTCCCGCGTTTTCAAGAAGCACACCGGACAATCTCCCGTTGATTACTTAATCCGAATCCGCGTGGAACGTGCCGAGGAGCTGCTGCGGAGCACGTCTCTGGCGATCAAGGAAATCGCCAGGCAGGTCGGGATTGAAGATCCCTATTATTTCAGCCGCGTGTTCAAGAAAGTGACCGGGGCGGCGCCGTCGGACAGTCCGCGCAGGAGCGTACCGCGCGTAGTCGCGCTGGATTATTACGGCCATTTGCGCGCGTTGGGCGTAGAGCCGGTTGCGATCGACGCGCATGCGGTCGGCATGCAGGGAGAGCTAGCCGATTGGAGCGCTTATACGCAGGATATCGGTCCATCGGTGGAAAAGGGGCCCAATCCGGAACGGCTCAGGTCCCATCGACCCGAGCTGATTGTCTCTCATAGCCAGCAACATGCGTCGGCCTTGGCGGAATATTCGAGAGGAGCCTTGGCGCTTCATTTTGTTCTGCGGGGACGGTCGGAAAAAGTTCGCCGAGGCGATGGTGGCTACGCTGAACAAGGAAACCAAGGCGGAGTGGGGAGAATGGTTCGAGGACCAGTTCTGCCGGTTGATTCCCGCGCATCTGCTCGTCGTCATTCCCGCAGATCCCCGGCAGAAAGTCTGGGAGGACGCCTTCGCCGCCGCCTCCGCGCTGATTCAAAATTTTCAACTGCTCGCCCGGGAGCGGCGGATCGGCGTAGTCTGGAAAACGAACGAATACAACTGGGATCCCCGGTTTCATCGCGCCGTAGGCGTGAAGCCGGAGGAAAGAATCGTCGGCACGCTGCATATCGGCTATTTCGACCGCGTTCCCCGCGCGGGCAAGCGCACGCCGATCGATCAACTGCTAACTTGCTTCGAAGAGTAGACGAATATTCACATCCGGCGACGTCAGGGAATACTCCCTGCGTCGTCTTTATTTTATGCGGTTTGAATCGATCGAGGCTATAATAGAGATTAACGCAAAAGAAAGAACGGAGCTGACCGAAACGCCATGATTGAACCGAAGAACGAAGTGCCTGCATCCGAAAACCATTCCCGACTGCTGCTGGACAGCTACCGTCGAGCTACGGGGCGCGACTTGCTTGAACCTGCGCCCGTCCAAGGCGAAGCGGCCGCGACGCTGTTCCGCGCGCCGTTCGTGCTGCTCTCTCACGGGACAGAAGTCGATCCGGTGCTGAACTACGGCAACGCTGCCGCCCTTAAGCTGTGGGAGATGACATGGGATCAGTTTACCGGGACTCCTTCGCGTCTGACCGCGGAGCCGATGGAGAGGTCCCAGCGCGAGAAGCTGTTGATAGACGCCAAGGAGAAGGGCTATTCCGACGGCTACTACGGCATTCGGATTTCCAGCGTCGGCAGGAGGTTTGAAATCCGCAACGTACTGCTATGGAACGTGGTAGACGAGCAGGGAACCTACAGGGGGCAGGCCGCCGTTTTCTCGGAGTGGACTTATGTCTGATCGGCGCGGAAAACAAAGCGGTCTAAATATGTAAGAGTGTACATCTCGCGTACCTATTCGCCCGGGATCGGCTCAAGCGGAAGGAATAAGGCCGTCACGCGTACCTATTCGCCCGGGATCGGCTCAAGCGGAAGGAATAAGGCCGTCTCGCGTACTTATTCGCCCCACATTAATACTGTTGGAGCGTTTAGACTGCCGCGTTCACCAATTTGAGCCGCGTCATATGATTTTCCGTGTCGTGTACTCGCGCGCGCGGAAGTCTCTTCACAAGAGGAGCACGCCTCTGGTGCCCCCGCAAAGTAAAAGGACTAAGCTTCAATAGCTTAGTCCTTTTACTTTCTTACATTGATAAGAGATGAATACCCATGCACCTTGCTCATCGATGATCTTTCAGAGCAACTTGAAGCTCCTATGGCTTAGCCTCTTACCTTCTTACTTCTCCGTCAGAACGCTGCCGCCGAACAGGAAGCGATACTCCCACTGAGAGCCCGCGAACGATTGGACGTGGACGCCTCCGCTGGCATTGGAGTAGGTGTGAAGTATTTTGCCTTTGCCGAGGTAAAGCGCCACATGTGTGATCCGCTCCGTCTCTTTGTCGACGCTTCTATAATCGGAAGCCGTCGAGCCCTCGTATGTCATGAAGAACATCAGATCCCCGCGTTTCAGGCTGCGCCATTCCGTTTTAGCGGTGCCGAGCTTTTTCACGAACGCGCCTTGCTGACGGGAGTCGAGAGGAAGCAGCAGATCCGTATGCTGCTTATAAATCCAGCGCACGAAGTCGGAGCAATCGAACGTATCGGTCGTGCTCCGATTGGAGCCGAACAAATACGGCGTTCCGATATACTTCATTCCTTCCGCGATTACCTTTTCGATTAGCGCCGCGTTTGTATCCTCCGCACTGCCCGCATTTTCGCCAGCTTCATTATTACGGCCTCCGTTATCGGTCTTGCCTCCGCTGTTCCCGCCGCCACTTCCTGTATTTCCGCCAACTGAGCTATCGCCATTTCCTGCCCGTGGATCGGTTCCGGAAGTTGTATCTTCATTAGATAGGAGCGTTTTCTTGGTCGGCGCCGCCGGTCTGCTCGAAGCCGAGCCGGAAGCTGCAGCCGAGGACTTTCCCGGAGCGACGCCGACGATGCCGGCAAGCAACGCCGCCGCGCACAAGGTCGCCACCTGCTTCTTCATGCTGTTTTCCCCTCCGTGATATGACTTCATAAACAACCTTTTTAAACGCTAACATAGGAAGATAGGGGCGGGAAACCCACAATTGTTGCCATCGACGCGCCGCAAGTCCGATAGGACAAGGTCGCTGGACCGTAAGGACCCTCGACTGCAGTCTAGGATCAAAAACATACGCGGGTCCGTTATGCATAAACGCGGAGAGGTTTACAATAAGGACATGAGATAAACGAGTTGCAGAAAAGAGGTGAAGCAAATGAGAAGAGGAAATGGGTTAGCGCTTCTGTTGATCGTATTCGGAGGATTGATTATTCTCGGTAAATTGGGCTTCGGATTGGGATGGTTGTTCGGACTGCTGGTACCGATTCTGCTGATTCTGCTCGGCGTCGCGGTGTGGAACAACGGCAACAAGATGCTGGGAGGCATTATAGCCATCGTCGGAGGATTCGTGCTGTTGGGTAAAATGAGCTTCGTGCTTGTATGGGTCGCAGCCATCGCAGCGATCGTCCTCGGAGTATCGATGCTGGGACGCAGCAACCGGGCGACAAGATTTTAATCTTCATAATAGACGCAGCAACTGCCGCGATCAGGAACGAGGAGGGAAAAGGGAATGACCGTCATAAAAAGAGTGCGCGACATTACGGTGGCCACGTTAAACGATCGACTGGAAAAAGCGGAAGATCCGGTACGCGTCATCGATCAATTCCTATGGTCGACGCACCAAGAGATTACCCAAAGCGAAGGGCTGCAGCGTCAATACGCGGCGCATACGGACAGCTTGTACCGGCAATGGAAAGACGCCGAGAAGTGGGCCGACAAGCGCGAGCAGCAAGCTCTTACCGCTCTGAAGGCAGGCGAGGAGAACGTCGCGAAGCTGGCGCTTCAAGATAAAGTCATTCACGAGGAGAGCGCTCAGCGCTACCGCGATCTGTACCAGCAAAGCCGAAGCGAGCTGAACGATCTGGAGCTGCTGCTTCAGGAGCTGCGCAGCGAATACCGCGCAGTGTACGATCGCCGCCAGTTCTACGTAGCCAGAATGGAATCCATTCGGCTTCAGCAAAGACTTAACGCCAGATTCTCCCCCGGCGGCGCGGATACGTCCCAGATGTTCCGCAAAATCGACGACCGCCTAACCGATATCGAGCTTGAAACCCGCAGCCTGCGCGATCTGCGCCGGATGGGACAGGAAACGCTGCTTCATGCGGGAGAGGTCGTGAAAACCACGATCGAGAGAGAGCTGGAGGAACTGAAACGCAAACTGCAACAAGGAGGTTAATCGGAAATGCGCAAACTTTATCGTTCCACACGGGATCGCAAGCTATTCGGAGTATGTGGAGGATTGGCGGACTTCCTTGGCGTCGACGCGACGCTGCTGCGGATTCTGCTGATCGTGGTAGCCGTCTTCTCCGCGGGTTCCGTTGTCCTCGTATACATTATCGCAGGATTCGTCATCCCGAGGGAGCCTTATCACGGCGGCTTCGGACCGGGGCCTTACGATCCGGGATACCGGGGGCACGATCCGTACTACGGCTACAATCCGGGCCAAGCTCCAAACGCGGGTCCGAGCTGGAATCCGAATTCTTCCGGCTACGCCGGCCATTCCCATTCCGCTTCCGCCCGTCCGGGGCCGGCCGCATCGGCTTCGCCGACGTCCGGAGGCCCGTCGCAAGGGATTGACGCCATGATGGAAGACATCGAGAAGAAGACTATGCAAAGAGAGATCGACGAACTGAAAGCCAGATTATCAAAATTTGAAAAGCAATCGAAAGGGGAATAACACAATGGGAGTATTTCAAAGAATCAAGGATCTGACGAAGGCATCTGTACATGATTGGCTCGACAAGCTTGAGGATCCTATCGTTATGTTGAATCAATATTTGCGCGATATGGAAATTGAAATTCATGACGCCGAAGTGACGGTAGCCAAGCAGATGGCGTCCGAGCGCCGCATGAAGCAGCGTCTGGACGAACTAGTACGGATCGGCGTCGACCGCGAAGGTCAAGCGGAGCACGCTCTGCGCTCCGGCAACGAGACGCTGGCCCGCAAGCTGCTCGAAGAGAAGGTGCAATACAGCCAGCAGGCGGCAAGCCTGGCAGAGCTTCACGCCCAAGCCAGCGCTCAAGTGTCCGAGCTGACGACGCAGCTGCACGAAATGAAGGAAGAGTACTATAAGCTGCGCAATAAGCGCAACGAGCTTGTCGCTCGTTCCCAGATGGCGAAGGCCCGTAAGTCAATGGCTCAAGTCAGCTCTCTTCATACGATCGAGAGCGGAGCGGCTTCCCGCGGCTTCCACCGGATGGAAGAGAAAATCATGCAGATGGAAGCGGAAGCCGAAGTGGCCAGATTGCCTGGATCCCCTTTCGGAACGACGCCAAGCCGCATCGATCCCGAGAAGGAATTCCGCGTAGAGCAGGAACTGGAAGCGCTGAGAAGCCGCGTTCAACCTAATTTGAACAAAGAGTAAGCGATAGCCATTCTCCCTCGACGCAAGATATGCTATGATGTCGGATAGTGATGTCGCGCGATAGGGTAAGCCATAACGGACATAGCGCCGTTATGGCTTTGCCTGCGACAAGGAGACGAACGCGACAGGAGGTGTGACCCGACATGAGAAGATCCAGCAACGCGATCGTGTTCATAGCCGCCGGACTTTATCTCGCGCTTGGCGCCGTGGCGGGTTACGCGACGGTTAATGCGGTTCTGCTATTGCTGCTAGGAATTCATCGATACCGCTCCGACCGCTCCAGACTGTCGGTTGTCGTCATTGCGATCAGCACGCTCGTGCTTATCGTCAATCAGTTCGCGCTTTTCGTCGTCGTGGTGCTCGTCTCGCTAGGCATTTATTATTTTCGCGCTCGTCCGCCGGAGTTCGGAACGCATGTCAGCAACCATCGTTTGTTCATGAACATGAGGATGGAAGAGCAATCCTGGGTGCTGCGCTCGATGAGCTATTGGCATGCGTTCGGAGAAATTCATATGGATATGTCGCTGGCCGTGCCGGAGGAGAAGGAGACGACGATCGTTCTGCAGGGTGTCGTCGGCAACGTCGACTTGATCGTTCCGGAGGATTACGGTATGCAGGTGGAGGCGTCCGTGTTGATCGGGCAGGCGTCGTTTCGGCAAATTCAAGAGGGCGGCATGATCCAGCGTCTGTCGTGGAAATCGCCGAACTACGAGCAATCCGAGCAGAAGCTGAAACTTCAACTGTTCTACCTCGTAGGAGATATCAAAATACGCACCGTGTAGCGGGCGTTCGGAAGTTCTAATCGTTATGAGGGGGAGCCGCATGGAGTCTCGTAAAGTCACCAATATGGTTTGGCGTCACATGGGCGAGGCCGTGCTCTACTCCTTGGGCGTGGGCGCTCTTGTCGTTTATTTACTAATCCGCTACGGCGTAGACGGTTCGTTCCAATCGTTGAACAAGGCGATTTCGTTCTCGCTAACCGCGATTGGAGTGCTGACCGTCGCCGGAGCGGCTTTTGGTTTCTGGAGAAGCTATCCGATACGGAGTCGTCTGGAGATGCTCAGGGAATCGATGGTGACTTTGGAGAAAGGAACCCCGTCTCTGCCTTTGCCGGATCTGGGCAAGGACGAGATCGGCCGGCTCGGGGATCAGCTCGGCAAGCTGGGCCGGAAGTGGGAGGATCAGGTCACGTCGCTGCAGCGCTTGTCCACGAACAATGCGGAGCTTGCCGCGCAGGCCCGGATGAGCGCGGTCGTCGAAGAGCGGCAGCGCTTGGCTCGGGAGCTGCACGACGCGGTCAGCCAGCAGCTGTTTGCAATATCGATGACGGCGACCGCTGTCGGAAGAACAATGGATCACGATTTCGAGCGGGCGCGCCGACAGGTGGAGCTGATCGAAGAGATGGCATCCGCGGCGCAATCCGAGATGAGGGCGCTGCTGCTGCATTTGCGGCCGGTGCATCTGGAAGGCAAGCGTCTGGCGCAGGCGATTCCAGAGCTGGTCGAGGAGATGAAGGCGAAGGTGACGGTCGACATCGCCATCGATATCGAGCAGGATTTGCCGCTGAACAAAGGCGTGGAAAATCACTTGTTCCGCATCGTGCAGGAAGCGTTGTCCAATACGCTCCGGCATGCGAAGGCGACGAAGATGGATATCGTGCTTCAGCGCCGCGGCGAAGCGGTGCGCCTGGGCATTCGGGACAATGGAGTCGGCTTCGACCCGCAAGTGAAGAAGCATGCCTCCTATGGCATGACCAGTATGGAGGAACGCGTGAACGAGCTTGGCGGGGCGCTGAATATTGCGAGCGCGCCGGGCAAAGGAACAAGAATCGAAATCAGAGTGCCGTTGATGGCGGAAGGCGGTTGAGCGGATGGCGGCGGAACAGTCGTTGGTGCGGGTATTATTGGTGGACGATCATGAAATGGTCAGAATCGGCCTCGCAGCCGTACTCGGTACGGAAGAGGGCATCGAGGTTGTCGGGGAAGCCGGCAACGGGATGGACGGGCTTCGCCTCGCGCGGGAATACTCTCCCGACGTCGTGCTAATGGATCTCGTCATGGAAGGCATGGACGGCATCGAGACGACGCGGCGCATTATGGAAGAAATGCCGGAATGTCGGGTCATCGTGCTGACCAGCTTCCTCGACGACGAGAAGATGTATCCCGTTATCGAGGCGGGGGCGTTCAGCTATCTGCTGAAAACCTCGCGCGCCTCCGAGATCGCGGATGCGATTCGCGCGGCGGCGCGCGGCCAGTCGGTGCTCGAGTCCCAGGTCGCCTCCAAAATGATGAACCGCTTCCGCCGCCCGCAGCAGACGGCGGCGCAGCCTCATGAGGATTTGACCGAGCGGGAGATGGAAGTGCTGAAGCTAATTGCGCTCGGCAAGTCGAATCAGGAGATCGCGGACGATCTGTTTATCGGAATCAAAACCGTTAAATACCATTTAACGAACCTGTTCGGCAAGCTTGGCGTCGAGGATCGTACTCAAGCGGCCATCTATGCGCATCGGAACGGGCTGGCGGATTAGGGCGTGTCTGCAAACCCGCTCAGGAGCATCTATCACCCCCTGCTGCGTCACTTTTGCTTAACGTACCTCCGGTACGCCTTTCCTCAGAGTATGCAGACACGCCCTAGATCGGCCAGACCGCTTTCACGTGCTCCAAGGAAATGACCGACTTGGACGAGTTGATCTGGAGCGGCGGCTCCAGCCCCATTTTCCCCCAATAGAGCGGTTCCGACACATACGGCGTTTCCTGCTCCGAAGCGCTGATTTCAGCTTGAATCTTCGATTTGCGTCCCCGTTTGACGGGGCGAGCAGATCTCTCCCCGTTCAGCACAAGCGTAGAAGACCCGCACGAGGTCAATACTCCCGTATGGCGGGCGTCGTCGTAAGTTACGACGCACACCGCGCGGCCGAAGAACGGCCGAAGAGAGTATTCGTCTACGGAATAATCGTCGTCATACATCATAGGTCAACCTCCTGGGTGATCGATTTGATGCATTGTATTCCCGTCGTGACAAACGTGTACGGGCGGCTACCTATACAGCGGCGAAGACCGTTAAAAACATAGCGTTGTCCGGCTAATTATGCTACACTACAATTCATGAGAAATGGCAAAATCGGCTCATCCAATCCTGCCTAAGAAAGATGAGGATCATGACGGACAACAAAATCGATTCGGTTTCCGCTCCCGCAGCGGTCTATTTCATTTTCGGAGCAACGGGCGACCTCGCCCGTCGCAAACTGTTCCCGGCTTTATACAGCTTATACCGCGAAGGCAAGCTCGGAGAGCGATTCGCCGTCGTGGGACTTGCGCGCAGGCCGCGCACGAACGAGCAATTCCGCGACGACGTGTTCTCGTCCATCGGCGAATTTTGCCGCTACAAGCCGGGGGAGAACGAGGTGTGGAGCGCGTTTTCCGATCATTTTACATACTTGTCCCTGGATACGGGGAATGTGGACGCGTTTAAGCAACTGAAGGGGCATACGGAGCAACTGGAAGCCGCCTACGGCATTCCCGGCAACCGTCTGTTCTACTTGGCGCTGGCTCCGGAGCTGTTCGGCAGCGTGTCGCGCAATTTGCGCGACGGCGGCATGCTGGAAAGCTCGGGCTGGCACAGGCTTGTCATTGAGAAGCCTTTCGGCTACGACTATCCGTCCGCGGAGAAATTGAACGAAGAAATTCGTCATGTGTTCCGGGAGGACGAAGTGTTCCGGATCGACCATTACCTGGGTAAGGAAATGGTGCAGAACATCGAGGTCATCCGGTTTGCGAATGCGTTCTTCGAGCCGCTCTGGAATAAAAACCATATCGCCAACGTGCAGATCACGCTGTCGGAGACGGTCGGCGTCGAGGATCGCGGGGCGTATTACAACAAATCCGGCGCGCTGCGGGATATGGTGCAGAACCATATGCTGCAGATGCTGACGATGATCGCGATGGAGCCTCCCGGCCGTCTCGACCCGGAGAGCATTCGCGACGAGAAGGTCAAGGTGCTGCGTTCGGTCAGACGCTATGCCTCGGAAGAGGAAGTTCGCGACCATATCGTGCGCGGGCAATATTCGAGCGGTTCGCTCAAAGGTAAGGCGCTGAAGGGCTATCGCGAGGAGGACAACGTCGATCCGGAGTCCGTCACCGAGACGTTCTTCGCCGCGAAGCTGTTCGTCGAGAATTTCCGCTGGGCCGGCGTGCCTTTCTACGTGCGCACAGGCAAGCGGCTTCCGGTCAAATCGACGGAGATCGTCGTCGAATTCAAGAACGTGCCGGGCAACGTCTTGTTCGCCCGTAAGCAGGATTTGCAGCCGAACCTGCTCGTCATTCGAGTTAATCCGATGGAGGGCATCTACTTCCGGATCAACGCCAAGGCGCCGGGCAACGACATGAAAATTCAGCCGGTCGCGATGGAGTTCTGTCAGAGCTGCCAGGTCGGCATCAATACGCCGGAAGCGTACGAGCGTCTTCTGTTCGACGCGGCTCGCGGCGAAGGCACGTATTTTACCCGTTGGGATGAGCTTGCGGCAGCCTGGAAGATCGTAGATCCGATTGCTGCAGCATGGAGGGATTACGAGATCGCTCCCGACGAATATCCGGCCGGTTCTTGGGGACCGGAGAAGGCCGAGCGGATTCTGAGCGACGACGGCTATCACTGGTGGCCGGTGAACGGACAGGACGAGGATCATGTCGTTTGGGTGTCCAACACGGACAAATAAACGGTTGGAGGTGTAGAGCTAGAGCGTATGCCTAAAATATACGATATCAGCATGACGATCGAAGAGGGCATGCAGGTATGGAAAAATTACGAGGCCAAGAAGCCCCGCATCGAGAACGTGCAAAATCACGATCAAGGGAAGCCGCATGAAAGCCTGCTGACGATGAATGTGCATACGGGAACGCATGTGGATGCGCCGCTGCATATGCTGGCTGGCGGCGAGACGATTGAGACGATCTCGCTTGAGCGTCTCGTCGGCCCTGCCCGTGTGCTCGACTTGACTCATGCGAAGGAATGCATCACGAAGGAAGATCTTGAGCCGTTCGCGATTCAGAAGGGCGAGCGCATCCTGCTGAAGACGTCTAGCTCTTACAGCGAGGAGTTTCTGATGGACTTCGTGTTCCTGCGGGAGGACGGAGCGCGCTACTTGGCCGATATCGGCGTCGGCCTCGTCGCCACGGACGCGCTCGGCATCGAGCGCGCGCAGGCCGAGTATCCGACGCATCGCACGCTAATGCGCGGCGACGTAATCATAGTCGAAGGCTTGCGACTGAAGGATGTTCCTGCAGGCAACTATACGTTGGTCATCGCGCCGCTCAAGATGACCGGCATCGATGCGGCTCCGGCTCGCGCTTTATTGCTCGGCGATTAAACAAGGGAAAGCTGTCCGTTTACGGGCGGCTTTTTTATATCTTGGCAGCTGCATGAATATGCAACATAGTTCGTATGAGTAACATTATCTTTTAGAGCAGCTTGGTTGGCTTAGGGAACAGTCTCTTATTTTTTCGTTTACAACGTAACAGTGTTATGTTACGATGTCTGTGGAGGGATTAATATGGAACCCAATCTCATTTCGAAGAAGGACCTGCTGGAGGAGAAAGGCATTTCCTACGGCCAGCTGTACCGCTGGAAACGAAAGCAGCTCATTCCCGAGGAATGGTTTATTCGCAAATCGACGTTTACTGGGCAGGAAACGTTTTTTCCGCGCGATCTCATTTTGGCCCGCATCGATAAAATCATGAATATGAAGGACGACTTGTCGCTGGATGAGCTGGCCGACAAGCTGTCTCCGGTGCTGCCCGACTATGAGATGCGCAAATCCGACTTAGAGAAGCGAAACATTGTTTCGTCAATCGTGCTTCAGCGTTTTGCCGCCGAGGACGATGGAGCGCTCGTTTATACGTTCGACAAGCTGCTGTATTTTTACGTAGTCGACAAGCTGCTGCAGGCGGGCGAGATGAGCATGGAGGAAGGGGATCGGTTGCTGGCGACGCTGCGGGAGCATTTTCCGAAGTTCGCGGGCAAAGCTTGCGATCTGGTGTTTACGCGCAAGATGGGCGTCTCGTCGCTCGCGCTGCTATCCGCCCCGTCCGAATTGTACTTCGAAAGCGGCGTGAAGGTCGTTGCGCGGATTTCAATGACGGAATGTATTGAACAGTTAAAAGGAAAATGGGTGTAGGAGGGATTAGGATGAGCCAGCAGCAGTTTAATCAAGGAGATTTGATCATTAACGGTGTCAGCACGGCGGGCGGCGGAGAATACGGCAGAGTCAAAATCGACGGCGTAGGCACAGTCGAAGGGGATATCGTGTGCATCGATTTCGATTGCGACGGGATGACTAAAATTCGCGGCGCCTTGGCCGCTAAAACGATGGACGCGGACGGCATGTTTAGGGTTGAAGGAGATATGTCGGCCGAGAGATCGGTCATTGACGGCTATATGAAAGTAAATGGCTCTTTAAAGGGAGACAGCTTCTCGATAAACGGACAGCTTCGCGTCGGAGGGAATTGCGAGATCGAGAGCTTTCGCGCGGAAGGCGCATTTGAGGTGAGCGGTCTGCTCAACGTCGGAACGATGGACGTCCTTCTCCACGGCCGGGGCAAAGCGGGGGAAATCGGCGGCGAGACGATTCGGGTCAAAAGGAAGTCGAGCGGTCCGCTGAACAAGCTGCTCTCGTGGGTCATGCCGCGATTCGCGACGGAGCTTCATGTGGAGTCGATCGAAGGAGATGAGATTGAACTGGAATATACGCATGCGGAGGTCGTGCGCGGCAATCGGGTACGGATCGGTCGAGGCTGCTCGATCGGCTTGGTCGAATATAGGTCGGAACTGCAGGCGCACCCCGGAGCGAAAATCGGCAAGGAGGCGAAGATCGGTGGCTGAGCAAACGAGACGAGATATTCGAATGGTCGGGGAAACGAACTCGGCGGGCGGTTATTTCCGCAATGTGAAGCTGACGGGCGAAAGTACGTTTTCCGGCGATGTGGACTGCGTCAAGCTGACGCAGATCGGCGAGCTTGAGATCACGGGCGGCCTAACGGTCGGCGAGATGAAATTGACGGGCGAATGCGAGGTGCTTGGCCGGCTGAAGGCGGGCGCGATCGGCGGCCGGGGCGAGCTGACGGTCAAGGCGGGCTTGCGAGCCGAAAGAGTGAAGTTCACCGGGAATGTCGAAACGGACGGAGACTGCGAGGCGGGAATCTTCAAAATGGACGGAGCCTTTGGCATAAGGGGACTGCTCGGCGCCGATACGGTGGACGTTCGCATGTTCGGGCCTTGCACGGCCAAGGAAATCGGCGGCTCGAAAATTATGGTGCGGAGAAGCCGTACCCGAAAGCTGCTCAGCCTTGTCCATGCGGGCGGCAACAGCGTTCTGAACGCGGAGCAGATCGAAGGGGACGCAGTTGTACTGGAATATACGGAAGCTGCCGTAGTTCGCGGCAATCGCGTCGAGATCGGCCCGGGCTGCAAAATCGGCAAGGTCGAATATCGCAGCGACTTGGATATTCACAAGACCGCGACGGTAGCGGAAGTCGTGCAGATCTAAACTTCGGAAACACGGATCGGATCGACGGCCCGCGCGCAGAAAGGGTATGTCTATGGCAAACGCAGTAACGGGAGAGACCGGAAAGACGAATAACAGTCTCGTTCTGGCGGGACTGTTGCTTGGCTTGATTTTCGCTGAGCTCGACGAGACGGTTGTCGCGACTGCAATGCCGACGATTATTGTTGATCGGAAGAGCCTATTTTCTCCTTGGCGGGAAGATAGGCTCTTCATTTAGGACAGGTTGGACCGGCCAATAAGCCGAGTTGCTTGAGATGACCGATAGACAATGAAAGGAGGTACATCTCTCTGTCACCTTTATCATCGATTATGTTTCACGGCAACTTGGTTGGCGCCCCTTTTGTTGTGCTATAATGGAAGCTGTTATTTTATCGTGAAGGGACTATCCGAGGATGAGCCAAAAAACAAGCGAGGAATTGCGGCAGGAAGTAGAGAAACGCCGCACTTTCGCGATTATTTCCCACCCCGATGCGGGGAAAACGACTTTGACGGAGAAGCTGCTGCTGTATGGGGGCGCGATTCATACCGCCGGCTCGGTCAAAGCGCGCAAAGCGGCGCGACACGCAACGAGCGACTGGATGGAGATTGAGAAGCAGCGGGGAATTTCCGTTACCTCCTCTGTCATGCAGTTCCAATACGAAGGCAAGCAAGTAAACATTCTGGATACGCCGGGTCACCAGGACTTCAGTGAAGATACGTACCGGACGCTGACGGCTGCGGACAGCGCGGTCATGCTGATCGACGTCGCCAAAGGCGTCGAGGCGCAGACGATCAAGCTGTTCCAGGTGTGCAGCAAGCGCGGCATTCCGATCTTCACCTTTATCAACAAGCTTGACCGCGAAGGCCAAGATCCGTTTGAGCTGCTCGAAGAGATCGAGCGTGTGCTCGGCATTCGTTCGGTGCCGATGAACTGGCCGATCGGCATGGGGCGGGAGCTGTGCGGCGTATACGACCGGATGAAGAGCCAGGTCGAGCTGTTCCAGGGCAAGGATCATTCCAAGATCGAAGTGCGCAAGACGTCCGATTACAACGATCCGGTCATTCGCGAGATGGCCGGGGACTATCTGGCGGAAAAGCTGGCGCAGGAGCTTGAGCTGCTGGACGTGGCCGGCGACGAGTTCGACTATGAGAAGGTGCGGACGGGACAGCTGACTCCGGTGTTTTTCGGCAGTGCCGTTAACAACTTCGGCGTGCAGACGTTTCTGGAGAACTTCCTGGAGCTGGCGCCGCAGCCTACCGAGCGCAAGACGGCCGACGGCACGGTCGCTCCGGAGGAAGAGAAATTTTCCGGCTATGTGTTCAAAATCCAGGCGAACATGAACCCGGCGCACCGCGATCGGATTGCCTTCCTGCGCATCTGCTCGGGCAAGTTCCAGCGCGGGATGAGCGTGCGGCATGTGCGCGCGGGCAAGGAGATCAAGCTGGCGCAGCCGCAGCAGTTTCTGGCGCAGGATCGCGACATCGTCGAGACGGCTTATCCGGGCGACATTATCGGCTTGTTCGATCCGGGCATTTTCCGCATTGGGGACAGTCTGAGCGAAGGCCGCGACATCGTGTTTAACGAGCTGCCGACGTTTTCGCCGGAAATTTTCTCCAAAGTATCGATCAAAAACGCGCTGAAGCAGAAGCAGTATCTGAAAGGGCTGGATCAGCTGACCGAGGAAGGCATGGTGCAGGTGTTCCGCTCGGTCGGACCGTTCGAGGATACGTATCTCGGCGTTGTCGGTCAGCTCCAATTCGAGGTGTTCGAATACCGGATGAAGAACGAGTACGGCGTCGATATTCAGCTGTTCCGCACGCAGTTCCAATTCGCGCGCTGGGTCGTGGGCGGCAAGGTCGATCCGACGAAGTTCCGCATCAACTCGATTCTCGTCAAGGATAAGAACGACGTGAATGTCGCGCTGTTCGAGAACGAGTACGCGATGCGGACCGCGATGGAACGGATGCCGGAGCTTGAATTTCTGGAAGTCGCTCCTTAACGGAATATGCAACGGCAGCCTGTCGCCTTTCGGGGCGGTGGGTTCTTTTATCACTCGGTCAAGAAAGGCGGGGACGCGATGGGCAGCAGATTGACGATCAAGGGCGGCCTCGTCGTCCGTCCGGACGGCGTGAGTCAAGGGGATTTGGCGATTGAGGACGGTATCATTGCGTCGATCGGGGACGCCGGAAGCGGGGACGAGGCGGCGGTTCTCGAGGCGGAGGGCTGCTGGGTGCTGCCCGGCCTGATCGATATGCATTGCGATGCGATCGAGAAGGAGGTCGAGCCTCGGCCGAATACGTTGTTCCCGATGGAGATGGCGTTTCTTCAATTCGAGCGCAAGCTGGCCGGGCACGGCATTACGACGATGCTGCATTCCTTGTCGCTTGGAGTGGGTTTGAGTCTGCGAGGCGAGCATCTTGTAGGCGAGATGATTGAGCTGATTGCGTCCATGCGCAAAGAACGGGCGATGATTCGTCACGGCGTGCATTTGCGATACGAAGTATCCCATCTGACCGGATTCGGACTGGCGGAGCGTCTGCTTGAGGAAGGGCTGCTGGACTATGTGTCACTGATGGATCATGCGCCGGGTCAGGGGCAGTATCATCGGCCGGGGGCGTTCGAGCGCTATGTGATGAAAAATCAAGGAGTCGGGATCGACGAGGTCGCAGTCATCGTGGAGGAATTGCAGGAGCGCAGAGGCCGGGTGGATTGGAGCAAGCTTAAGGCGCTTACCGCACGGGCGCGAGCGGCCGGCATCGCCGTCGCCTCGCACGACGACGATACGGTCGAGGCCGTTGAGCGCTCGCTCGGCTTCGGGGCGACGGTGTCGGAATTTCCGTTGAATCTGGATGCCGCTGTTTTCGCTTCTTCTCGCGGAATGGGCGTTTGCGTAGGCGCGCCCAACATCGTTCGCGGCGGCTCCCACGACGGCAACCTGAAGGCAAGCGAAGCCGTCCGCAAAGGCGTGGCGGACATTCTCTGCTCGGACTACCATCCGGCGTCGCTGCTTCATGCGATCTTCGACCTGGAAGCGGAGGGAGTTCCGCTGACGCAAGCGGTAAACATGGCGAGTTTGAATCCGGCCAGAGCATTAGGTCGCGATAAGACGATCGGCTCATTGGAGCCCGGCAAACGGGCAGACGTCATTGTCGTGGGCAAAATACGCGACATTCCGGTCGTCCGTTATACGATCGTGGACGGAACGCTGGTGCACGCGACGAGGGACATCGGTTAAGCTTGTCCGTTCGGCAGCTGCTTTTGGAGGACGGAGATCATTTTTTTGCGGGCGGCTTCGGTGCTGTTCTTCCAGATCATCTCGAACAGGACGCCGAGGCCGGGCAGCGCCATCTCTTCGGAATCGATCGAGCCTTCGATGATGTCGGCCAATTCTTCGTCTTCCTTACCCTGAACTCGTTGTACAATGGCTTGTCTGAGGTCCAATTCCACGGACTTACCCCCTTGGAGGAAAAGATACCCGTATAGAGTCCCCCAACGGCTTGAAGCTTATGCCCGCGGGCGATTATGATATAATGAAGCGCATGTTAACGAACGCTAGGAGGAACGGAATTGGCCAAGAAACCGCACCGCAAAAAACAATACTCCATCATCGGCCTGGGCCGATTCGGCTCGAGCGTGGCGAAGTACTTGGCGGAAATGGGTTACGAGGTGCTCGCGGTTGACGACAACGCCCAACGCGTGCAAGACGTAGCGCATACCGTTACGCATGCCGTCGCCGCAGATTCCACGGACGAAGAGGCAATGAGCTCGCTCGGCATTCGCAACTTCGATGTCGTCGTCGTGGCGATCGGACAAGATATTCAAGCGAGCATATTAACGACCTTGATCCTGAAGGATCTTGGCGTTCCCTATATTATCGTGAAGGCTCAGAACGAGCTGCACGGCAAGGTGCTTAACAAGATCGGGGCCGACAAGGTCGTGTTCCCGGAGCGGGATATGGGGCTGCGTGTCGCTCATCATCTGATCTCTCCGAACATTTTGGATCATATTGAGCTGTCCACGGATTACAGCATCGTGGAGATGAGGCTGCCTTCCCAGATGGTCGGCAAAAACTTGAAGCAGCTCGACATTCGGCTGAAGTATAACTGCAACGTGCTCGCGGTGAAACGAAGCGGTGAGATGAACATTACGCCAAGCGCGGACGAGCCGCTCATTCGCGACGATATTCTCGTCATCGTCGGCAAGAACGAACAACTAACGAAGCTGGAGCAGGCGCATGCGGAACTATGAACCTTATATAAGCTCGTTGTCCAATCCGCGCGTGAAGGAATGGGCCAAGCTGCTGGAACGGAAATATCGGGATCGTGAAGGCAAGTTTCTGCTGGAAGGCATTCATTTGGTGAAGGAAGCTTTGGCAGCGGGCTGGCCGCTTGAAATCGTGGCCTTCGACGAGGGCTCGGGGGTGTTGGAGCAGTTTCCGGAGGAAGCGGACGGTAGTCTGGAGGGAGTGGGAGGACGGCGGTGCGCTTGGATTCCCGTCTCGCCCGATATTATCGCCAAGTGCAGCGAGACGGGAACGCCTCAGCCGATCTTCGCCGTAGCGCTCAAGCGGCCGCCGGAAGAGGAAAAGCTGTATTCGGTGGAGCGCGGACTAGTCGCGGTGCTGGACGCCGTACAGGACCCCGGTAACGTAGGCACGATTGTTCGCAGCGCCGCAGCGAGCGGAGCGACAGCCGTCGTGCTGGGCAAAGGGACCGCCGACTTGTACAACCCGAAGACGATCAGGGCGACAATGGGTGCGTTGTTCCACGTTCCCGTGCTGGAGGCGAATTTGGGCGAGTTACTGCCTCAGGTGGCTTCGCATGGAGCTGCTATTGTAGGCACGAGCTTGCAGGCTGCGCGCTCGTGTTACGAATATGATTTTGCCGCGCGCAGCGTTTGGCTTGTCTTCGGCAACGAGGGCGCAGGCCTGTCGGAGGCGGTCGGCGAATTCGTACATACGAATGTAATTATACCGATGACCGGCCGCGCGGAGTCTCTTAACGTCGCGATGGCGGCCACGGTGCTTTTGTTTGAGGCTCAGCGTCAGCGGGGGGATCCACCGAAAATAAACACATAACGAAGTAAATAAACTCGTCTCGCCGCAAATAAACTCGTATCAGCCCAATGTATCCCCGGCCTATTTTCCGACCATCGCCAGGGCAAATAGTAGTAGAAAGCAACAGGGTAAATACAAGGGGAAATCAGGCGAAAAGCCAGTAATAGCAAGGGAAACGCAGGGGAGAGAGCGATTCAAAACGCCCTCTCTTTTTTGTTTTCTCAGGTTTTTTCCCAAGCATTCCATCACTCAAGAGAACTGTCTAAAATGTGAGTAGTAGCCTACTTTTGAGACAGCGCTTGCTTTTTTTTTTTTTTGGGGGGTTCCATGAAGTCGCCGATCGTACTACCTTGGTACAAGTTGGGGAAACTAGATGGAGTTGATTGTAATTTTATGTGATGAATTCTAACACGAAAAGCGGGGGTAAGATTTTTGCAATCGCTTCCGAATTATGTAAGCGGGACCATTCAGAATAGTTGTCGCTATGTTGTCTTGAAGACACAAATATAGGCCAATAAAAACAAAATGCGACCATTTGAATGTGACTTTAATTTACATACTATTGGATTAGGCCAAGCAAGACAGGCACTAAGCACAACGGGGAGGATAAAAATGAAAAAGAACATGGCAGTGGGTCTGGCAATGACGATTGGTGTAGGATTGCTCGCGGGCTGCGGAACCTCGAACAATGATTCGAATGCAACCCCTTCCGTTAGCGCGGAAACAGGAGCAAGCGCTTCAGCGAGCCCGAGCGGCGACTCTTCCGGAAACTCGGACATCAAAGGCGAGATCACATGGGCGACGCATCGCACCGAACTGGTTGATACCGACTTGAAAAAGTATGTAGAAGCATTCGAAGCGAAGTATCCGGGAACGACGGTTAAAATTGAAGGGCTCAAGGACTACGAGCAAACGATTCGTGTTCGGATGGCCGCAAACGAGCTTCCCGACGTACTCTCGTTAGTTGAGACGACGCAATCGGACTTGCCTAAGTTCTACGAGCCGCTCGACGATCTCGGCCTGAACGACAACATTTATTTCAAAGACTATAATTCCTACGACAACAAGCTGTACGGCATTACGCAACAGGTCGCAATCAACGGCCTGTTGTATAACAAGAAGGCGTTTGAAAAGGCCGGCATCGCCGAGCCTCCGAAGACGCTGGACGAGCTGTTCGCCGACGCGGACAAGCTAAAGGCGGCGGGCATCACGCCCATGGCGACTGCGTTCAAGGACGCATGGACGCTGCAATACTGGACCGATCCTGCCGAATTCATCTACGGAAATACGGGACTGCGCAACGATAAGATCAAAACGGATACGCCGTTCACGGTTGACGGAGCATACGGACAAGGACTTGGCATTCTGAAACAGCTGTTTGACAAGGGCGATCTTGAGAAGGACGTCTACTCGGCGACGTGGGATCAGACGCAAAAGGATCTTGCTACCGGCAAGGCTGCAATGATGTACATCGGCAACTGGGCAATCTCAAACCTTCTAAACAATGGCCTGTCGCTTGACGACATCGGCTTCGTGCCGCTTCCGTATGATAACAGCGGCAAGTACAAGGGCATGATGCGTAATGACTGGGCGTACGCTGTTAGCTCAACGAGCAAGAATAAGCCGCTCGCCAAAGCCTTCATCAAATTCATGATCGAAGAATCGGGCGACTACGCCGATCACATGATCATCTCGCCGCTGAAGGATCAACAACAAAGCTTGAAGCAAATCAGCGACTTTATGGCTTACAACCCAGAGATGCTTGAAGCGCAAGCGATCAATGAAGACGTGAAAGCCGTCGAGAACAAGATGCAATTCGACCCGTTCAAATTTATTCAAGAAGTAACGGTCGGCAAGATGCAGGACGTGTTCGACAGCTACAACAAGAAGTGGAAAACGACGAAGACGGCGCTCGGCAAGTAAAGAGACTGCCGGAAATCGGGTATGATCGACGAAGCGGATGGCCGGTCCTTCGGACATCCGCTTCTTCTTCCATGCGTCACTAGAAAGGGGTGTTGCCGAATGACCGACAGCTTGTCATACAACCTGCAGAAGCGGATTCTGATCGTTCTGTTCTTGCTCGTCCCGATTGCGCTGCTCTCGATGTTTTCCCTGTATCCGGCGGGCTATTTAGTCTACCTCAGCTTCATGAGCTGGGACGGCTTCAGTCCGGAGAAGACATGGGTGGGCATTGCTAATTATAAGGAAGTATTCCAGACCAAGGAGATTTGGCAAGCGTTCGGCCATAACTTCGTATATCTGATCTGGGGATTGTTCCAGAACGCGCTTGGCCTGTTCTTCGCGCTGCTGCTCAACTCGCGCTTGAAGGGGCGCAACGCCTATCGGGTTATGCTCTTCATGCCATATATTATGAACGGCGTTGCCGTCGCTTATATGTTCAACTATGTGTTCAATTCGGAATACGGCTCCTTCAATACTCTGCTGCGAGGCATGGGGCTCGATTCGCTTGCGATCAGTTGGTTCGGTTCGCCCAAAGCGGTCAATCACGTACTGGGCTTCATCACGCTGTGGAAATTTATGGGCCTCAATATGGTCATCTATCTCGCTGCGCTGCAGTCCGTTCCTTCGGAAATCGTCGAAGCGGCAAAGATCGACGGCGCTTCGCGTTTCCAAACGAGCACGCGCGTCATTCTCCCCAACATTACCAAAGTCATCGAACTCAATCTGTTTTTGACAATTATCGGTACGCTTGAGATGTTCGACTTGCCGTTTATTCTGACGGGCGGAGGTCCGCTCGGCGCGAGCGATACCTTCCTGACGAAGACGGTCGCGACGGCGTTCAAGTTCAATAACTTCGGCTTGGCGTCCGCGATGAGCCTTACCTTGATTGCGCTCGTCGTCATCGTGCTGGGCGTTCAAAGACTTGTAACGCGGAGGTGGTCGGATTGAGTCGGAGAGGATTCGCGCCGTTGTCTGTCGTCAAACACGTCATCCTCTGGATAGCCGTCGCCATGATTGTGTTCCCTCCGTACGTGCTCGTCATGAACGCATTCAAGAGCAAGACGGAATTCGCACAGAGCAGCGTCTTCAAGCTGCCAAACAGCTTCTTCAACTTCGACAATTTTATCTCGGTCATGACGAGGGCGCATCTCGACCGCGCTTACCTGAACACGCTGTTAATCATCGTGGCCGCAGTTATCGGCAACGTGGCGCTCGGCACGATGGTGGCGTACGTTTTAGGCCGGTTCGAGTTCAAATTGAAGAAGGTTATCATGGGCGCATATATTGCGCTATCGTTCGTTCCGACGATTACGACTCAAGTCGCGACGTTTACCGTCGTGAAGAATTTGCATCTGTACAATACGTTGTGGGCGCCCATCGTCCTCCACTTGGGCACGAGCGTTCTGCAACTCTTTATCTACCTGCAATTTCTGCGGAACATACCAAGGGAACTCGATGAGGCCGCGATGATGGAGGGGGCGTCGCTCTTACGGATTTACGGTACGATCATCTTCCCGCTGCTTACGCCGGCAACAGCGACCATCGTAATTATCAAGACAATCGACATCTATAACGACATGTTCATTCCTTATTTGTACATGCCGGCCCAGAAGCTGACGGTCGTATCGACCAGCCTGATGAATTTCTCATCGGAGCGCAGCACTGAATGGGAGATGATGTCCGCGGCAATTCTGCTAATAATGATGCCGATTATCGTGCTTTATTTGTTCTTCCAGAAGTACGTATTTGCCGGGATCGTGAATGGTGCAGTAAAATAACTGTACTTCAAAGGGCAAGAAACAGGAGGAAGCGGCATGGTCAAGAGAGGATGGCGGTTTCCGGGACGTACGGCCGAGAGGCTGTGGGTGTCGTTCGCGAACTTGAATATGCAGCAGAAGTTGCTTATCGTGTTCCTGGCGCTTGTCTGTCTTCCGCTTTTCATGATCAGCTACGCTTCTTCCTATTACTATATGCGTTCGATCAAAGCCAACACGACATCCTACGCGACCGAGATTACGTCCAAGACCCTGCTTAAGTTGGACGATTATGTGACCGACCTGTACAACATGTCGGCCATGCCGCTTTATAACAAGGACTTCTTGGAATGGCTGGCGGATCCGAACACAACACTGGACAAAGAACAAGGAATGGATCTTTATATTCGGAATTTGAACAAAATTAAGCCCGATACGGTGTCGGTATACGTTTTCGACAACTATGGAACGGTCAAATACAACATAAAGACCGGGGGCGTTCGAAACAATCTGAACGAAGTACGGGACGACTGGGCGAAGATCGCAATAGCTGCTGACGGCAACCCCGCTCTTTTCAGCACGCAAGAGGTAACGACCGAGAAGGACAACTACTATGCTTTTTCCGTTATTCGTGAGCTTAAGCAGGTGAATTTTGACCTGGCACCGATCGGCTTCATCGTTTTCGACACGAATATCACCGCGTTCGAACGCCAGTTCCAGGACCTCGACATGGTGACGCAGGGCAAGACAATCTTGCTCGATGAGAACGGCAAGGTGGTGTACGCGAGCGACAGATCGCTATTGACGCATGACTTATCCGGGGACGAATCGGTTCGGCGAGCGACGTCAACGAACGGTGCAGTACCGATCGCAATCGACGGCAAGAAGTATATCATGACGTACGCCAAATCGGCTTTGACGAATTGGAAGTTGCTCGTCTATATTCCGATGGAGGAAGCGACCCGGCAGGCAACGGTGACTCGAACCGTCACACTGCTCGTCTCAGGCGTGTTTGTCCTCTTAGCACTAATCATCGCCATTGCCATATCGTATGCGCTGACGCGACCGCTAAGCAATATAAAGAGGCTGATGCAGGAAGTGCAGACCGGCAACCTGAACGTCAGCTTCAACCAGAAGTATCGGGACGAGGTCGGGTTGCTCGGACGCCACTTCAATATCATGGTGACGCGCGTGCGCGACTTGCTTGAGGAAGTGAAGCTTACGCAGTCTCGTAAGAAGGAATCGGAATATGCGGCGCTGCAGAGTCAGATCAATCCACATTTCATCTACAACACGCTCGAGACGATCCGAATGCGAGCCGAGCTGAACGACGACGAGGAAGTGGCGGATATGACCTTCACGCTTGGAAAGCTGCTGCGCTATGGCGTCAACCACGAAGAGCAACTGGTGACGGTTGGTCGGGAATTGGAGCATCTAAGCAATTACATCGCGCTTCAGAACATGCGGTTTTCGGGCAAGTATAACCTCACTGTCGATATTCCCGAGCGGGATCGCGGGTTGAGCTGCATTAAGCTCATGTTCCAGCCGATCGTCGAGAACGCTATTCACCATGCGTTCAAGAACAGGCTCGGCATGTGCTCGATCACGATCGGAGTTCGCCATGAGGGTGAAGACGTCGTCTTCTTAATAACGGACGACGGTTCGGGAATGGACGAAACGAAGCTGAAGGAGCTGCGGGAGCGCATCGTCTCCCCGAGGCCGCTGCTCCAAGGCGGCCGTGGCATCGGGCTCCGGAATGTCAACGAGCGGATCAAAATTCAGTACGGGGAGACGTACGTCTTACAGGTCGACAGCAAGGAAGGCGAAGGAACGACAGTAACGGTTCGACTGCCGAACAGGGATTTTGGAGAGGGGCACAATGATGTTAAAGATTATGGTCATCGATGACGAGGAGCAGATCCGTCTTGGCATCGCAAAGATTCTGTCCAAGTATCCCGGCGGCGTCGAGATAGTCGGCCAGCATGGCAACGGGCTTGACGCCCTTTTGCAGGTATCAGGCATGGGACCGGAAGATCTGGACGTCGTCGTCACAGATATCGAGATGCCGATGATGGACGGCCTGAAGTTCATCGAGCAAGCGAAGGCGAAGTTGCCCGGCCTCTGCATCATCATGCTGAGCGGCTACAACGAATTCGAATACGCGCGGCGAGCGATGCGGGCGGGCGCTACCGATTATTTGCTTAAGCCGATGGACAAGGTGGAGGTGTTCCGGCTGCTGGACAGCATCCGGAATGCGAAAGAAGAGGCGGCGGAGAAGGCCGAAGACGCGCTTGCGGCGCCTTCGCTGAACCCAGCCGAGACGACGACTGAGCGGATCTGCAAGCTGATCGACCAAGAATACAAACGCGACATCGATCTGAAGTTTATCGCCGATGCGGTAGGCTTCAACGCCAGTTATCTTAGCAACTTATTCAGCCGTGAGAAGGGTGAGACGATTACCGATTATTTGAACCGGGTCCGCATCGACAAGGCGAAGCAGTTCCTGAAGGACCATCCAGGCTTGAAGGTGTACGAGATCGCTCATATCGTCGGTTATGGGGATAAGATTTATTTCCAGAAATTGTTTAAACGGATGGTCGGCGTCACGCCTCTTGAGTACCGGGCGAGCGCCACCGAATAACAGGGGTGAGAGAATGGCGACATTCGAGATTGAAGGTGACGGCTTCGTCCTGGACGGGAAGCCAATTCGGTTGATCAGCGGCGCGATGCATTACTTCCGAATCGTACCGGATTATTGGGAAGACCGATTACGCAAGCTTCGTGCTTGCGGATTCAACGCAGTGGAGACGTACGTCGCCTGGAACCTTCACGAACCGCGTGAAGGCGAGTTCGTCTTCGACGGTATAGCGGACTTGGAACGTTTTATCCGGCTCGCCGGAGAACTCGGGCTGCTGGTTATCGTACGCCCGAGCCCTTATATTTGCGCGGAATGGGAGTTTGGCGGGCTGCCTTCCTGGCTGCTCGTCGATCCGGCCATGCGCCTCAGGTGCAGCGATCCGCGGTACCTGGAGAAGGTCAAAGCTTATTACGACGAGCTGATGCCGCGACTCAAGCCGTTGCTCTGCACGTCGGGGGGCCCGATCGTCGCGATGCAGATCGAGAACGAATACGGCAGCTACGGGAACGACAAAAATTACTTGAATTTTCTGAGAGATACGATGATCGATAGCGGAATGGATGTGCTGCTGTTCACGTCCGACGGCTCCGAGGATTATATGCTTCAGGGCGGCACGCTGCCGGGAACGCTTGCGACGCTTAACTTCGGCTCAAAGCCGGAGCAGGCGTTCGCGAAGTTGCGGCAATACCGGCCGGACGGGCCTCTCGTCTGCATGGAGTATTGGAACGGGTGGTTTGACCATTGGGGCGACAAGCACCACTTGCGGGGCTTCGAGGATGTCGTCGATGTGCTGGACCGGATACTCGCGATGGGCGCTTCGGTCAACTTCTACATGTTCCACGGCGGAACGAACTTTGGTTTCTACAACGGGGCCAACCACATCGATTTCTATGAACCGACGGTGACTAGCTACGACTATAACGCGCTATTGTCCGAGTCTGGCGAAACGACTGACAAGTATTGGGCGATCCGTGAGGTGATCGGCCGCTATACGGAGCTTCCCGATTCGGAGGAGGCGGTGCCGGCAGCGACACCCAAACGCACTTATGGCGAAGTGAAAATGACCGAACGTGCTTCGCTGTTTGCATCGTTCGACCGCCTCGGCGCGGAAGCGAAGCCGTCCGTGTATCCCGAGAGGATGGAGGAGCTGGGGCAGGATTACGGTTTCGTCTGGTACGAGACGGACTTGTCGGGACCGCAGAAGGATTGCGAGATCATCTTGCAGGAGGTTCGAGACCGCGCCTTGATTTATATCGACGGCTTGTATGTCGGGGTTGTGGAGCGATGGGGCTGCGACTCGGTCGTAGCGAACATTCCGGAAGGCGGAGCGAAGCTCGGCATTCTTGTCGAGAATATGGGGCGCATCAACTACGGCTCCCGCTTGCGCGACGTTAAAGGCATTACGGAAGGCGTCAAAGCGGGCACTCGTCAATACAATCAGTTCCTGTTTGGGTGGATGAATCGCTCACTGCCGATGGACGATCTGTCGGGTTTGGCGTTCGAGCCGATCAGCGCGGAGACGGATCTCTCGGAGGGGCCGGCGTTCTACCGGGGGATGTTCGAGGCGGAGACTTGTGAGGATACTTTCCTACAGCTGGAAGGCTGGGCGAAGGGCGTCGCGTACGTCAACGGATTCAACCTTGGGCGCTATTGGGAGAAGGGACCGCAGAAGACGCTATATGTGCCGGGGCCTCTGCTGCGCAAAGGCGTCAACGAGCTTGTCGTGTTCGAGCTTCACGGGACTGAGCGCTTGGTCGCCACGCTGCAAGACGTGCCGGAGCTTGGATGAACATGTTCTAGGCATTGTGAAAATGAAAAAAATGGAGGTTGGAGGCAGCCATGAAGATTGGAATTATCGGGTACGGGACGTCGCAACAGGAACAGATAGAAAGCGTCGCCGACTGCGTCATGAATGGCGAGGAACGCTCGGCGAAGATGAACGTCTATCCATCGTTGGTGCCGGATCGCGAAGGAGTTGCGTCGTGAGCAACAGCCCCGATTGGTTCACGATCGTCGCGCATGACACGCATGATTCGAAGCATTACGGCGCCGTTCATGTGCCGGTCTACGATAGTAGCTTGTTCACGTTCTCGACTGTAGCGGACATGGAACGCGAAGGCAACGAGCCGGAAGGCTTTGTCTATTCGCGCGGCAACAATCCGACCGTTCGCTCGCTAGAGAAGGCTCTCGCCGAGCTGGAAGGAGGAGAGAACGCACGCTGCTTCGCGACCGGGATGGGCGCGATCTCCGCGGCCGTCTTGTCGGCCGTTCGGACGGGTGATCATATCGTATCCGTCGATCAGGCGTACGGGCCGGCCCGTCGTCTGATCGGCGATTATATGCAGCGTTACGGAATTGAGGCTGATTTTGTCGACGGCTCCGATTTAGCCGCTATTGAGGCGGCCATTCGGCCGAACACCAGGCTGCTCTACTTGGAGAGTCCGACTAGCCTGTTCTTCGAGCTGCAAGACTTGCGAGCCTGCGCGGCGTCGGCCCGTTCGCGCGGCATACGCACCGTTGTGGACAACACGTGGTCGACGCCGTGCTTTCAGCGGCCGCTCGAACTTGGCGTTGATCTCGTTGTCTACTCGCTGACCAAGTACGCGAGCGGTCACAGCGACGCCATGGGCGGCGTCGTCGTCGGGAGCGCCGAAGTGATCCGTGAGCTGAGCCGCAACGAGCTGGTGCTGCTCGGCTCGGTCATGCTTCCGCAGACGGCATCGCTCATTCACCGCGGGCTGCGGACGCTTCCGCTGCGGATGGAGCGACATCAAGAGGGAGGGCGAGTGGTCGCCGCTTACCTGGAATCGCTGCCGTTCGTCGGTCGTGTCCATTATCCCGGCTTGCCGTCACATCCACAGGAAGAACTGGCGCTCTCGCAAATGTTCGGGTTCAGCGGCTTGCTCTCATTCGAGGCGGGAGAGGATCGTGAGAAGCTGGCTAGATTCGTCGAGGCGCTGTTCTATTTCCGTATCGGCTTTAGCTGGGGCGGCTATGAGAGTCTGGTCAGCCTTCAGGAGGGCTTTCGCGGCACGCCGAGAAGAAAGGTTCCCGTTGTTCGGCTGAATGTCGGGCTGGAGTCGCCGGATGTGCTGCTCGCGGACTTGGCTCAGGCGTTCAGAGCGGCAGGGTTCGAAGCTTCGCGTAATGCTGAAAGCGCGGAGTTTGGAGCTTGGAGCGATACGGACAGCGGTACGATGTCAAGCTCTTAGCTCGTAGAGCAGCGCAGAGACAGGCTTTATTTTTTCTTCCGGTAAGCCGACGGAGAGACTCCCTCCCACTTGTGAAACGTCCTGCTGAAAGCGTGAATGCTCTGAAAGCCCAGCTCGTCCGCAATTTGCGTCAGCGACAGGTTCGTGAATTGGATCATCTGCTTGGCTTTCTCCAGGCGAACGGAGACGTGGTATTGAATCGGCGTCATGCCGTAAGCTTTCTTGAACAGCCGGCACAAATAATATTTGCTCATGTTGGCCAGATCCGCAAGCTCGTCGAGGGTCGATTCCTGGTCGATATGATGCGAGAGATAGTTTTTGACCCGGTCCAGCTGTTCCCAGTTGGACTGCAGGTGCGTGTTGCGCCGCCAATGAATTTCCCGCAGGAGCAGCACCCAAAGCTGAATAAACAAGCCTTTGGCCGTCGTCTCGTAGTAGGGGAATTTGCGCTCGAATTCGAAGATGATTTCCTGGATCAGCTGTTCGATGGCGGCGGGTTTGTTTAAGCGAATATGGTTAGGCAGAGGATCCTCCATGTCCGCGATGACGTCCTCCCGGATCCATCCCCGTTCCGATTCAGTCAGGAGCGAGTATGGCCTGTAAGACACCTTGACGTCGGGGCTGTCCCCGCGATAGTACAGGTCGAAATGCAGATGCGGCTGCCTGAGCGGCTTGTTATGCAGCAGGTTGATCGAATGAGCCTGGTTCGGCTTGAACAGGAACAAATCCCCCGGTTTTCCGTGATAGATGACGTTCTCCACCGAGACCTCGCATTCCCCTTCTTTTACGAACATGAGCTCATAGTCGAAAATGACCCTCTCGGTAATGTTGACCGGAGGATAGATCGTCGAATCCCAAGCGACGCGGATATAAGGAGAGAGGGTGTTCAAATCCATCCTCAACGCGCACCTCCTTCGAGCGAAAGTTGAACAATTTGGGTTAAACTTCTTACTTATTCTGCTAAAGAATATTGGATAGGAATCCAATAAAATAACAGTTGTAAGCGCTATAACGATTATAGGAAAAATGATTGTCCAAGGCAATATTGCCAAACAGCAAGGTGGAAAACCCAACGAGGGCCATCTTCTTTGGCCTGGCCTTTCACAGCGCTCTACCCTCGAATCCATCGACAAAAAGGGGCTATGCAGCATGCATCTTTCACCGTCTTTATCCTCTCTGAGCCTCGCGAGAGCGGGCAGAAGAAAACGGGAATCCAGCTACGATCGATCGGGCGGCAACAAGGATTATTATTCGATTTTTCCGGGAGAAAACAAGACCATTTGCGAGATCCAGGGTGCAGGAGCGATCACGCACATTTGGATGACGATGGCGACGGACGGGGCGAGCGAAGAGGCATTTTTGCCCCGCAAAATCGTACTCCGAATGTATTGGGACGGCGAGGATGGACCTAGCGTCGAAGCGCCGATCGGGGACTTTTTCGGGATGGGCCACGGATTGACGCGTAATTTCACGTCTGCAGCACTCATGATGAGCCCGGAAGACGGCAAAGCGTTCAACTGTTTTTTCCGCATGCCGTACGCGGAGGGCGCCCGGATCGAGGTAGAAAGCGAAGCGGACAGCCCGATCAAGTTTTATTTCTACATTGATTATGAGGAATACGACGCGCTGCCGGAAGGCGAGCTTCGTTTCCACGTCCAGTGGCATCGGGAGTGTCCGACGGACGGCGTCCCTGATCAGGGACAGGGAATGGACAATGCCTACTTCGAATTCGGCGGGAAAAACATAACCGGAGACGGCAACTACGTCATTCTGGACGCGGTCGGCAAAGGCCACTACATCGGCTGCAACTTCAACGTCCACAACTTGCGCGAGACGAGGGAGTGGAACTGGTACGGCGAAGGGGACGACATGATTTTCATCGACGGGGAGCCTTGGCCGCCCACCCTTCACGGCACCGGCATGGAGGATTATTTCAATACCGCATGGTGTCCGCAGCAGGAAGTGTGCACGCCGTATCACGGAATCATTCTCGGCGGCGGTTGGAACTGGAGCGGGAAAATTTCGACGTACCGCTACCATATTCTCGACCCGATCATGTTCGAGAAGAGCGTCCGCGTGACGATCGAGCACGGTCACAACAATCATCGGAGCGACGACGTGTCTTCGACCGCTTACTGGTACCAGGAGGAGCCGCATCGCCCGTTCGGGCCGCTCCCGAAAGTCGCCGATCGAATGCCGCTTCCGGATTTGAAGCCTTTCGACAGCGCCAGTCTCGGAAGGATTTTCGGTCATCAAAATCCGTAAATGCGAGGAGTGGATACGTTGAAACGAATGATCGCGATATCGGCCTGCGCCTTCCTGCTTCTGACGACGGCCTGCTCCGGGGGGAGCAAGACGAACCCGATGCTGGACGCGAAAGATAAGGACTTCGTATTGAAAGGCATTTCCGGTCTAACGCAGGTGTCTCAGATAACCGGGGCCGATTCCCCGAACCATACGGAAAAGTACGGCGTCTACGGCACGGACCTCGGATCCATGATCAACGACGGCGACCGCACTTATTTCGTCCTTGGGGATACGTTCGGCGAACGGCCCGAAGGCATGATCGGTGGCGGGGGCAGCCTCTGGCGCTCGAATACGCTGGCCTATACGACGGACGTCGATCCGTCCGACGGCATTACGCTCGACGGGATGATCATCGACGAGATCGGACTGGCCAAAGAATTGCTTCCTTCGGCGAAAGTCGATTTCGAGGAAATGACGAAGATTCCGACGCACGGCTTATCCGCGAACGGCGCTTTGTACTTGTACTACATGTCGGTTAACCACTGGGGAGAGCCGGGCAAATGGGACGCCAATTACGCCAGCCTGGCCAAGTCGACGGATCAAGGGCAAAACTGGACGTTGCTGGACGATGTGAAATGGCCCGGTGACGGCAACTTCATTCAAGTGAGTCCGTTCAAGGTGGATGCCGCCGAAGGAAAGAAGGACGTCTACCTGTGGGCGATCCCCTCCGGTCGGTACGGCGGCGTGCAGTTGATGAAGGTCGCCGAAGAGAGCGTGGAGAACCTGGCGGACTACCGCTATTTCTCCGGCACGGACGACAAGGGAGCCCCGGTCTGGAGCGAGAACCCGGCTCAAGCGAAGACGGTGGTGGACGATTCGGTGGGCGAGCTGTCCGTCGTCTGGAATCCCTATTTGGAGCGATGGCTGATGACGTACCTCAACGAAGGGAATGGCGTGGTCATCCGGGAAGGGCTTAGTCCGTGGGGGCCGTGGGGAGACAAGATCGAACTGGTGAGCCCGACGGAGTACCCCGGCCTGTACGCCCCGTTCATGAACGAACGATATACGGCCGACGGAGGCAAGAGTATCTATTTCGCGCTTTCTCTATGGGACCCCTACAACGTTTTCTGGTTTAAGGCGACGTTGGAGAAGTAATTGGCGCAAGCATCCCCGCGATTCGAATGTCGATTTAAGCGCTCTGCGTTTAAATAGCTTGACAAAAAAAGGGAGGATTCAAGCATGCAGGAAAAATGGGGAAAATCGAAAAAATGGACGGTTATGCCATCGGTGCTTCTGGTCGCGGCGATGGCGGTGACGGGATGCGGCGGCAATAACGACAAGGGCTCGAACGCCAGCCCCTCCGTCAGCGCTAGTCCAAGCGAAAGCGCGGCGCCAAGCGAGAGCGGCGCGCCGCAGGAGTCGGAAAGCGCGGCACCCGCAGAGAAGGTCAAGCTCGAGTTTTGGGCGCAGAAATTTGAGGACACAACGGATGCATGGTTCAAGAAATGGACGACCGAGTTTAACAAAACCCACGACAATGTCGAAGTGAAGCTGACGATCGTTCCGGGCGACGCATGGGCCCAGAAGCTGAAAGCCGCGCAAGCCGCAGGCAAAGCTCCTGACATCATGACGATGAATTACGGCAATATCGCGAACGCGGCCAAGCTTGGACAAATCCAGGCTCTGAACGATTTAATGGATCCTGCTGTGTTCGACGACCTATACGATAACGTGAGAGATTTCGTAACGGTAGGCGACAAGATCTTCGCTTATCCGAAGCTAGTAGAACCGTCCGCCGTTCTATATTACCGCAAAGACATGTTCCAGGAAGCCGGGCTTGATCCGGAGAAACCGCCGACGACTTGGGCGGAAGTGCTTGAATACGGCAAAGCGCTGACGAAGAAAGGCGTGTTCGGCTTCACGACCGCACAGAACGCCGGGGATCTGGGATGGTCCAGTTGGGGCATGCAATATAATGCTTCGGGTCATCTGGCTGTCACGGACGACTGGTCCAGCGCAGACGTCAATAACGGCGCTTACGAGAATGTGCTGAACTTCTACCAGCAGGCCTATCAATCAGGCATCATGCCGAAGCAGCAGCTTGCGGGTTATGCGGATATCAAGCCGTTCGGCGAAGGGAAAGTCGCGATGGCCGTGTGCGGTTCTTGGGCGATCGGGCAACTGCGGAACAGCTATAAGGACATTTTGGATAAAGTAGGCGTTGCTCCGATGGCCTCGATCGACGGCGATCAGACGAAGCCGGCGGCCACGCTCGGAGGATGGACGCTTGTCGTCGACGGCAAATCCCAGCACGCGAACGAAGCCGCTACCTATATCTCGTACTTGCTCGCGGGGGATACGGGCATCATGATCGACTTCTTCAAGGGCGCGCAATTTTCCAAGTTTTCCGCACGTAAATCCGTTGATGAGGCCATGAAATCCGATGTTGACGCATCGAAGGACGCATGGCGCGCCCTGATCGCCGAGAAGGTAATCCCGTACTCGAAAGCCGAGCCGATCTATCCTTGGGACATCAGCTTCGCGCTCTCGACCGCGATCGAGTCGGCCATGAAGGGCACGAGCGTGGACAAAGCGTTGGCCAAGGCGGAGAAAGACATCAACGACTTTATCGCGAAATCCAAGCTGGCGGGCACGAATCCGAAGCAATAACGTTCGGACGGCAAGGGTTGCCCCATAAGCAGAGTTGCTTGAGAGTAACTTGGTCGACTTATGGGGGGCCCCATCCGGCTCCATCCACGGAGGGAAACGCATGGGCAAAAAAAATTTCCGGCTGGACAACAAAACGGCGTATATTCTGTTGTCGCCGATCGTGATTCTGCTGACGATCTTCGTCGTCATTCCGTTCGTCTACGCGATCCGGGTCAGCTTCTATAACTGGAGCTTCTACCAGGATTCCGAGTTCGTCGGGTTCCAAAATTTCTATATGGTCCTAACGGACCGCTTGTTTGGAGAGGCGGTATGGGTAGGGCTGAAATTCGCCCTCATGGTCGTACCGGCAACGCTTGTTCTGGCTTTTCTGTTCGCGAACGTCGTCAAGAACATCGGATCGAAGCTGTCCGGTTTCGTTAAGACGTCCATTTATATCCCCACGATTATATCGGGCATCGTTGCGTCTGTCATTTTTGTTTTTATATATGATTACATGGGAGGACTCGCGAACTACGTGATCGGCTTATTCGGCTACGAGCCGAAGGCATGGCTCGCGGACGTTGCGACAGCGCTTCCGAGTATCGCTGCGCCGGCGGTCTGGCTCGGTTTCGGTTTGACAACCCTGATTATGCTGGCGGGGCTGCACGACATTCCGGAAAGCTATTACGAGGCGGCGAATCTCGAAGGGGCCGGTCCGTTCAAGAAAATGGTCTACATTACGATCCCGCTCATGCGCAACGTCATCCTGTACTTGCTCGTCACCGGGTTCATCGCTCAGGTGTCGCAATTCGAGCTTTCCCTGGTCATGACGAACGGCGGTCCGCTCAGCGAGACGACGACGCCAAATCTGTATATTCTCAACCACTTCCGCAACGACGTGATGGTCGGCAATTCGATCGCGGCTTCGCTGCTTCTGTTCGTCGTGTTGGGGAGCGTATCCGCCTTGATCTTCAAGGTGCTGAATTCGGAGAAAGCGATCGACGGCTAGGTAACCGGCGATAGGAGGAAACGGACATGAAAGGGCAAAGCCTGCTGCAAAGAACGACTCTGACGATCATCGCCGGCGCGGTCACGTTGATCGCCTTGTTTCCGCTGCTCTGGGTCATCATCGCCGGGTTTAAGGAGAAGACCGAAGTATTGTCGACGCCTTTCCGGTTTTTCCCCAAGCAGTGGATGCTTACAAACTACACCGACATTCTCGGCGATCTGGCGTTTCTGAAATCGATGGGCGTGACTTTCGGAGGCGCGATCCTGTTCGCGGTTCTGAGTCTGCTCGTCAACTCAACGGCCGCATACTCGTTCGCCAGACTGGAGTTTCGCTTCAAAGGTCTTCTCTGGCTCTACGTCATCATGACGATGTTCATTCCCGGAATGGCAATCCTGCTGACTTCCTTCATCGTCGTAGACAGAATGGGAATGCTCGACACGTTCGCGGTGCTGGTTCTGCCGGGCGTCGCGTCCGCCGGACATATGTTTTTCATCCGGCAATTCTACCTCAATATCCCGCTTGCGTTGGAGGAGGCCGCATTGATCGATGGCGCGGACCGCTTGCGCATCTTCTCAAGCATCTTCTTGCCGATGTCGTTCCCGGTCTTCGTTATCGTGGGCATCGGCTCCTATCTGGCGTTCTGGAACTCGTTCATCTGGCCGACGATGACGATTACCAATCCAGATCTGTTCCAGATTATGCAGTACTTGTACAACTTCCGTTCCGAACGCGCGACCGAACTCGGCATGCTGATGGCAGGCTCCGCTTTGGCGGCGTTTCCGACGATCGTGCTGTTCCTGATCTTCCAGAAGTACATTATTTCGGGCATCAAAATCTCGGGTTTGAAATGAGGGCGGAACGATGGAAAAGCATCCGGGTTTGATGCTCCTGAGGAACGAACGGTTGCTGGCGGGCATCGGCATGGAAGACGGGGCCGTCCGACTTCTTCGCGACTTAAGGACCGGCATCGACTACATCGCTAACTCAGCCTCCGCAGAGCCCTTCCGGCTGGAGACGGATGCGGGATTCAGCTCGGAGTTCGAAAGCTTCGAATGCAGGAGGGACGACTCGGTCCCTGGAGAAGCAAGGATAACGTTGACCTGGCGTACTCGGTCGGACGTTGCCGTTCATGGCTGGGTGTCCCTTGCGCAGGGAGCCGACTCATTGGAATTCGGCTGCTCCGCGGACAACGGCTCGGAGGAACGGCTGTTGAGCCTGGAATATCCGATTATTCCGAACCTCAAGGAGATTACGGAGGGCGGCGAGGACGATTACGTCGCGCATGCGTTCGCGACGGGGCTCAAAGTGCATAATCCGCTGAAGCATTTCGTTCATGGCGAGACCGGCTGGCGGTATGCGCCCTACCCGGAAAGCTTCTCGGGCGCTTCGATGCAATTTTTCGCCTACTACGGGATGAACAAGGGCGGGCTATATTTCGCCGCCTTGGACGGCGAAGGCTACGCCAAATGGCTTAATTTCTATAAGAACGCCGAAGGCTTTCTGGAAGCTTCGTTCATCCACGGATGCGAGGAGATGGGGGTGGGCAAGGGAATTTATCCCGGCTATCCCGTCCGCATCTCCCTGTTGGAGGGCCGGGATTGGCATGAGGCGGCGGATTTGTATAAAGCCTGGGCGACCAAGCAGAAATGGTGTGCAAGAGGAACGCTCGCCCAGAGAAGACGTTCGGGGGATACCGCAGTATGGCTGCATGACGAGATCGGCGCGGCTACATTCGGCATCAACGCCGGATCGGATCGTACCCTTTGGCTGCGGAAATATCGGGAGCTGATCCCGACGCCGATCTTCCACGTTCTCGGGCCGGATTGGACGAACGAGCCGCAGACGTTCTATCGGGGCTTCCCCGGGGGCTTCGACGATTGGTTCCCGACGAGGTTTCACGCGGGCAATCTCACCTGCCTCCGGGAGATGGGAGATAAATTCGCCCCGTTCGAGTTCGATTATCTGTATCGTTTCGACGGGGCGGACGGCGAGCTTGGCAGGGCGGCCGCGCAGAAAATGCCCGAGCGGATCAAGAGCGTAGACGCTTATGCGTTTCCGTTCCTGTGCCCGGCACACCCGTATACGCACGATTTTCACGTGCGCCGGGACGAGACGCTGCAGCGGGCGGACGATGTGGACGCGATCTACTATGATATTTCGGCCAACAACATTCTGAAAGTCTGCATGGACGAGACGCACGGCCATCCGGTCGGCGCTGGCAAAGCGATTGAGGAGGCGTACCGCCGGAACTACGCCGATACGAAAGCCGCTATGGAAGCCGTCGCCGGACGGCATGTTCCGCTGGGGACGGAGATGATGAACGAAACGTTGCTCGGTTTAATCGATTACTACCAAGCTCGAGCGGGCGGTCAGCCCGCGGCGCCGCTGGAAGGCTGGCCGCTGCGGGAGCTGCTGAAGACGGGAGCGGCGGAGCTTATTCCGATGTTCGCTTATGTGTATCACGAGTACGGGGCGGTCAGACTGGATGGCTGGGGGAAGCTGGTCGAGGAGATCGGGAGCCTCTACTATTTTACCGTTGCCGGACCTATCTGTGGGGCGGACTGTACGAGCTCAACTACGAGTACAGCCCGATGGAGGCTTTGGACGGGACGGAAAATGCGGCGGAAGAACATTACTATCCGTTCGAGGCCCGAGGGTATGCGTTCAGCGAGGAGAGAGCCCGATACTTGGCGATGTACGCGGGGCTGCGGACAGGGCCGGCCAACAAATACTGGGCTTACGGAACAATGTTAAAGCCGCTCGAATTCAGCTGTCCGCGTCTGCGTATGGACTGGTTTCACTACAATCATGGCACGAAATCGACGGAGTATAACGACTCGGGAGAACTGGATACGGACGCGGTCGTTCATTCGGCTTGGCGGTATGAAGAGGAGAGCGTCGGTCTTTTCTTCGCCAATGTCGGCAAGGAAGAGCTCATCTTACGCGTGCGGATTGAGCCGGAGAGGTATGGGATGAGCCGGATGGCGGCTTGGGCATACAGTCAGGACGAACACGGGCCTGCGGCGATCCGCATCGCTCGGCTGCCGTCCGGGGAATCCGAATTCGACGTCCCGGCCGGAAGCGTCGTTGTCGTTGAGCTGACGATTTAAACGTGGAGCGGGAGAGAGGCGGCGGGTCTGAAAGCAGAAGCGATTGCGCGAGGGAGAGGAGACAACGAATGAAAGCATTGATCATAGAGGAGCCGCGACGGGCGGTCGTCAAGGAAGTGCCGGAGCCGAAAGCGGGGCTGGGCGAGGTCGTCGTTCGCGTTTCCCGGGTCGGGATATGCGGAACGGATTTTCATATTTTCGAAGGGGAGTTTTTGTCCCCCTACCCCCTTATTCCCGGACATGAATTCTCGGGCACGATCTATGAGATCGGGGAAGGAGTCGCCGGCTTTCGCGAAGGAGACCGGGTAACGGCGGACCCGTCGCTGTTCTGCGGCAAGTGCGTCTATTGCTTGACAAACCGCGGCAACCAATGCGCCGAATGGGGAGCTCTGGGCAACACGGTCGACGGCAGCATGGCTGAACTCGTGGCGGTGCCCGCCCGCAATGTTGTGAAAATCCCGGACGTCATGTCTTTTGCGGCGGGCGCGTTTATCGAACCGATCGCCTGCGTCGTACATGCGATGAACCGGCTTCGGCTGCAGGTCGGACAATCGGTGCTTCTGTTTGGCGCCGGAGCAATGGGCCAGCAGCTGGTTCAAGCGCTTGCCCGCGCCGGGGCGGGACGCTTGACAGTCGTCGACGTGTCGGACAACAAGCTGGAGCTTGCCCGGTCTCTCGGCGCGACGGAAACGGTGAATGCGGGCAGCCTCGAGAGCTTGTCCGGCCACAGGTTCGATGTTGTCGTGGACGCGACAGGGCTGTCCGCGGTGATCGAGCTCGCTATGGAGCATCTGGGCAGGACGGCGACCTACCTGCAATTCGGCGTAACGCCGAAAGATGCGCGAATTCAGTTAAATCCGTTCGATCTCTACCATAACGATTGGACGATTCTCGGCTCGATGGCGATCAACCATACTTTTCTACCTGCTTTCGAATGGGTTAAGGAGGGAAGGATCGCGTTGGAGCCTCTCGTTTCCAAAGTTATTTCCTTGGAGGAGACGCCGGAGTTTCTGGCCCGTCCCAAAGATCCGGAGCTATTAAAAGTTCAGATTAAGCTGTGACGGCGCGGGGAGGGTTACCGGATCGGGGAAAGGGGGAAGCGGCATGCCGACCGGAACGTTCAGAGCGTTCGGGTTGAAATGCAGGTGGATAGTACTGTTGGCAACGGCTTCGTTAAGCGCGCTTATTCTCGTATCTTGCGCTGAAGAGAAGGAGGAGCAGATGAATCAGCCGATCATTGCGGAGGAAAGCCCCTTTTTCTCCATCGCATCCGTAGAACCCGGCGCATCCTACACGACATTCAGCGACGGCGATCTCTGGCCGGTCGCCTGGGCCGACGACGATGCGCTCTATTCGGCCAACGGGGACGGTATCGGGTTCGGTTACGAATCCGGCGGCGAATGGTCCGATATCGTCATGAACAAGATTACCGGTTCGCCCTGGAATAACGACGTAGAAGGAGAACGGCTGGCAGCCGGCGACGAAATCGGGCGAATATGGGGCGACCCGGAGCGGTACAATCGCAAACCTACGGGGATCGTCGCGGTCGGGGGAGATTTGTATTTGGCCGTACAGGACCTGAACAAGGACGAAGCCAGCGGCCATATTTTCAACGAAGCTCCGGCTGCATCGATCTACAAGTCGACGGATAAAGGGAAGACCTGGACGGCAGGCGCGCAATCGCCCATGTTCAAGGATCACACGTTCACGACGGTCATGTTTCTCGATTATGGCCAAGAAGGGGCCGACAATACGTTCGACGATTACGTCTACGCCTACGGATTGGACAATAACTGGCGGGATTCTTTCTCCGATATCGTGGAGGACCCGACGAAGCTTTATTTGGCACGGATGCAAAAGGAGAGTATTCAGGACGTCTCCGCTTGGGAGTTCTACGCAGGAAATTTGCTTGGCAAGGCGAAGTGGACGAAGCCGGGCGACATTCAAGCGAAACGGCCGGTGCTGCAAGACGAGCGCCGTCTGTATACTGATCGGCTGACTCCGGGGCTTGGCAACCTGTCGGTCGTGTCCCAGGGCAGCATCGTCTACAACCGACCGCTCGACCGTTATCTGTATACGTCGTGGACGGAGTTTACGTTCGAGTTTTACGAAGCGCCCAAGCCATGGGGACCGTGGAAACGCTTCTTATCGGTTGATTTTGGCGAGTACCCGTGGGTGGACAAAAAAGCCGGAGGTTACGCGACGGTTATTCCATCCAAGTACATTAGCGCCGATGGTCGCGAGATGTGGGTCGGCTCGAATACGTTCGTGGGCGGCGTGAAAAATTACAATTTCTCTCTCCGCAAGTTGAAAGTCGTTCCCTTCGTCAAGACGGAACCGGATAATGGCAAGAGCGGCGATAACCTGGCGCTGCCGGCGAATTCCCAAGACGTCGCGCCGCTATCGAGGACGATGTACGAAGGCGAGCTCTCCCGGCTGAACGACGGGGATCGCGAAAACGCCGAAGATAGTCGCAACGGCGAGCGCAAGCCGGAGGATTGGTGGGGGTACGCGTGGTCTCGCGCCTATCATATGAATAAGGTCGTGTATTCAGCCGGCGACGCTTACGAGGGCACGGGCGGATGGTTCGATCGCGTTCGCGTGCAAGTGCGGCAGAACTTCAAGTGGGTGGACGTCCGGAATATCCGCACGACGCCTTCCTACCCAGGGAACGAATCCGCGAATCGCAACACCTATGAATTCGTCTTCGACGATACGTGGGGGGACGGGGTGCGCATCATCGGCAAGCCGGGCGGGCACGAAGCGTACACTTCGATCGCCGAACTGGAAGTGTATTACGCGGAATAGCTTGGACCAGAGGGCCTCTGTTCCCGGAAGGGGATTCTCCGCCGGGAGCGAGCGGCATTTTTCCAATTGACTCGTCTACGTCGGAGCGCCTATGCTGTGGAAAACGGTTGCAAAGGCGGTATGAGCCATGTTCTACTCCATACGCACGCAATTAATCGCGATTATCGTCATGCTTATCGTCCCCTTCGTGCTGATGGGGTATTTTTTCTGGCAGCAGGCGGCCGACGCTTTGCGGGCTTCCATCGAGACGACGACCGTTCAGTCGATGAACCAGTACGCCGACTTCGCGGAAAGCGCGACCTCCCAGGTGATGAACGTCGCGAACCAAATTTTGCGCAGCGACGAGACGCAGGAATGGCTTCGTTCGCGAGACGAGCCGGCGGCTTCCTCGAATGCCGTGCAGCAAAATATCCGAATGAGGAAGTACTTCGATTCCGTCGTTAGCAACAGCCCTTTGATTTTGTCCGTCAACATTTTCCACGGGGGATGGGATTTGTGGAACCTGGAGGGCGACGAATATTTGCGCAGCGACTGGTACAACGATTATCGAAACGAGGGCATCCGCTGGGCGGGAGCGCATCTCGATACCCGGCAGAACGGTTCGGCCACGAATCGGCAGCGGGTAAACGCTCTGATCTATCCGTTGTCCGACCTGCTGAACCTGCGGGAGGAAGGGATTCTGAAGCTTAACGTCAGAACGTCCGCCCTGCAGGAGCCGCTCGATAAGTTGACGCTGGGGAAAACGGGAAAAGTGTTTCTGATCACCCCGGACGGGGCTTCCGTGCTTGACCAGAACCCGGGCGAGCTTCCCGCCGCCCTTCTGGATCGCATCGGCTTCGCGGGCGGCGAGGACGATGCGGGAGCGCGCATTTATCGGGACGAGCATAGCAGCACGATCTATTTCTATCAGCGGACGGAGACGACCGGCTGGATCGTCGTTGGAGCCGTGTCGGAGACAGAGCTGTTCCAGGAAATCACGAGAGCGAGACAGAACGTCATCGCGGTCGCGGTCGTTCTATTCGTGATTGCCGTCTCTTTGACGCTGTGGTTCTCGTCCCGCATCGCCAATCCGATCTCCCGGATCGTGCGCTCCATGAGGTACGTCGAGGAAGGGGATTTCCTGAAAGGGAACGCGATTATGGCCAAGAAGCGGCTCCGGCAAAACGAAATCGGCTTTTTAACGGTCAATTACCTGAACATGGTCAAGAGGCTGAAATCGTATATCGAAACCGAGTACGCCCAGAATTTGAGAAGGCGCAATGCGGAATACAAAGCGCTGCTGCTGCAGATCAATCCCCATTTTCTCAACAATACGCTGGAGGTCGTCACGTCTCTGGCGGCACAGGGAAGGAACGAAGATATCGAGCGGGTAATCCACGATCTTAGCTTGATGCTCCGATCCTCGCTTCGATTAAATACGGAATTGATCTCCGTGCGGGACGAGATGGGAACGATTCGCGCCTTCACATCGATTCTCTCCGTCTGCTACGGGAGCCGCGTTCGATTCGAGATCGTGGACGAACCTATCAGCGACGATCTGCGGATTCCAAAGCTGCTGCTGCAGCCGCTGATCGAGAACGCCGTCAAATACAGTCTCGGCATCGTCGATGTGGCCGTCGTGTCCGTGCTCGTCGCGGAGACGGCCGACGAGTTGACGATCGTCATCCGGGATAACGGGCTCGGCATGCCGGAAGAGGTGCTCAAGGATTTGAAGCCGGCCACCGAATCGAATTTCGCGCAGGATGTGCTTGAGATCGGCGAGAAAGGCATCGGCATTAAAAACGTGATCGCCCGCGGGCGCATGTCCTACGGTTCTCGCTTCTCCGTGGAGATCCGGACCGCCGAGCGCCAAGGTACGGAAATTAGGATGAGCATTCCCATTGCGAGGTGAACGAAGCATGTACGACATTCTGATCGCGGACGATTCCGCGGAAATTCGCAAAGGCTTGATGCTGAAGCTCAAGTGGGAGGATTACGGTTTTCGCGCGGCGGCGGAAGCGGCCGATGGTGCAGAGGCTTTGGCCGTGTTGCAGGAACGGAGGTATCCGGTTCTGATCACGGACATCCGGATGCCTGTCATGGACGGACTCGAGCTGCTTCGGGAATGCGCGATCCGCTTTCCCGGGACGAAGACGATCGTCCTCTCCGCCTACGACGATTTCCCGCTCGTTCAGACGGCAATACGCAAAGGTGCGAAAGACTATCTCCTTAAGCCGGTTATCAAGACGGAGCTGATCGCCGCGCTGGCTTCCTTGAAGCGCGAATTGGATGCCGGGAAAGAACGGACAATCGCGCAGCTCTCCAGAGGGGAGCTCCCGGAATCGGAGGCGGCATCCCGGATTCGCGCTTACGGATTGGCTGAATGGGCGCTCGCCGAACAGCCTGTGAGATTCGCGGTCTCCGAGATGCGGATTCCCGAAGCGAGAGCTCCGGGAGGCGCGCAGAGCGGCGATTCGTTCAAGGAAGCTTACAGGCTGCTGATGACCGAGATCGCTTCGCAATGGGGGAGCCATGTCGAGACGTTCGGGGAGAAGGAGCGGCGGGATCGGATGTTTTTCGTCGTTCACTCGGATCCGTCCGTTACGGGGAATGACGGAGACGGGCGGCAAGACGGCCTGCTCGGCCGATTTCTGGCCGACGTCAGGGAGAAGGTCGTCCGCTATTTGCGCGTAGAGCTTGCGATCGGCGTCGGTTATCCCGTCTCCGGGTACCGGAATTGGAGCGACGGGTTGGCTTCGAGCTTGCTCGCCTTAAGCCGAAGCAAGTCGGATAAAGTGTCTCAGACGATTTACGGCGACGATCCCGATGAGGACGACGAGCTTTCGTTCGCGATTCTGCGCAGATTCTGTCTGGCTGTAGAGAACGCCGACGAGGGCGAGGCGCTTCAAACGCTCAAGGAAATTTCCGAAGCCGGCAAGCGCTCGTCCGTACAGGCCTTCTCCTTCTTCCTCGTGCAGCTTGGCCTTAGGATGGGCGAAATTATCCGCAAGTACGATCTGAAGAATCTCGATCCGCTTCGCCTTCTCTGGCCGTACATCAATTCCGCTTGGGATTGCGAAGCGATTGACCGGATCGTGCGAGACATCCGGGAGATGACGCTGCAAGCCGTCGCGTCGCTGAAGGGCTTGAAGAGCAAGGGCCGCGAGGATACGATCGAAGCGATCCGCAAGTATATGAACGAGAATTACGGCGAGGAATTGACGTTGTCCGCGATCGCGGAGCAATTCCATTACAACGTCGCCTATTTGTCGGATTCGTTCCATAAGACGACTGGGAGTACGTTCAGCGATTATTTGCTCGGCATCCGCATGGATCGGGCATCGAAGCTGCTTCAGGAAAGCGATCTGAAAATCGTTAACGTATCCGAGCTTACCGGCTTCTCCAGTCCGGCTTATTTCAGCAATGTTTTCAAAGGATATTATGGCATGGGGCCCAACGAATACCGCAAAAAACGGCCGCATACCTAACGGAACGCGGGAGTCTGTAGCGCCAAGTCCCGCAAGCCGAGTTCCCTCCCAAAAATATTACAACTCAACGCCCAAAACGGCTGCATATCGGGCTCGCCTCCGTCGTGTTATCCTGTAGGCGTGTTCATCAATACACACTAAAGGCGGGATAAAAAATGCTCAGATGGCGAAGAACGGCGGTCATGATGCTTATCGTTTGCTTGGGGGTCGCCCCGCTGTCGGCTTGCTCCTCGAAGACGAACTCGGGCGATAACGGTTCGGCCTCCCCGAGCGTTAGCGCGAGCGAGAGCAGTGAGAAAGCCAAGGGGACGGCAAGAAAGTAGAGATCAAATATTGGAGGCACGACTTCGCGCCCGAGGTGGCCACGCTGAAGAAAATGATCCAGGCGTTCGAGAAAGAAAATCCGACGATCAAAGTCAAAATGGAAGTGATTCCTTACGGCGATTACGAGACGAAAATCCGCACGGCGCTCGCGGCGGGCAACCCCCCGGACGTTATCGGGCTGGACGGGCCGACGCTGGCCGCTTACGCCCATCAGGAAGCGGTTATTCCGCTGGATAAGTACATGGAAATCGACGGGAACAAAGAAGATATTGCGGCGCCCGTGCTGGAGAGCTTGACGTACAAGGGGCAGATTTATGCGGCTCCTCTGAACGACGCAAGCATCGCGATGTTCTACAATAAAAAGCTGTTCGAGAAAAACGGCGTCGAGCTTCCCTCCAAGAACCCGAACGAACCGTGGACTTGGGAGCAGGTGCTGCAGGCGGCGCAGAAAATTAACGATCCGAAAAATAAAATTTATGGCATCGATCCGGGATGGGGCTTGGGAGAAGGGGAAGGCTCAACGTTCGTCAAGCTGCCTTTCATCTGGCAAGCCGGCGGCGAAATCTTAAGCCCCGACGGAACCGAGGTCAAAGGCTACCTCGATTCTTCCGAATCGAAAAAGGCGCTGTCGTTCTTCGCTTCCCTCTACAACGAATACAAAGTGGCGCCCAAAGAGACGCCGCCGGAAGCGTTTGAAACCGGAAAGCTGGGCATCATCGTTAACGGTCCTTGGGCGATCTCGGGCTTCGCATCCTCGCACCCCGAATTTAAGCTAGGCGAGGATTGGGATATCGCGCCGCTATGGAAGGACGCCAAGCAAGTGACACCTAACGGAAGCTGGAACATGGCGATCACCAAAGGCTCCAAGCATCCCGACGAAGCGTGGAAATTCGTGAACTGGGTCACCGGCGTCGAGGGAGCGAAGATGTGGTACCAGGAAACGAAAAACCTCCCGGCCCGCCTCTCCACCGCGAGCGCGATCCCGGAGCTGACCGAGTATCCGATGAACATTTTCGTGGAGCAATCCAGCAAGTTCGCTCACCCAAGGCCGGTAACTCCAGCCTATCCGGTGATTACGACTTCGATCTCGAAGTTGTTCGCGGATCTCGGAGTCGCGAACCGGAACGTGGACGATGCGGTGAACGAAGCCGTCGCGACGATCGATAAGGCGCTTCAGAAGTATAAATAAAGCCGGAAAAGGGGCTGATCTATAAGCAGAGTTGCTAGAGATAATCGATATGTAAAGAAAGGTGTATGTACCTCCCGGAGACTGCCTCATACGCTCCTGAAATCACATTGTAACGGGTTTACCCATTCAGATTTCAGGAGCGTATAGCATCGGAGGGAGGTACATATACCTTGCACCTTTATCATCGAATATCTTGTACAGCAACTTGAAGTGCCTATGAGGCAGCCCCCTTCTTCGCGGAGGCGATCACCATGAAGCTTCAATCGGCTTTCGGCAAGCGGGAAGAGCGAGCGGCTTGGCTGTTTATTTTGCCGGCGTCGATCGCACTGCTCCTGTTCACCTTCTATCCGATGATGAACGCGTTCGTCATCAGCTTTAAAGATTACAGCCTCATTAATCCCGATTCTTCGTTCGTCGGGCTGGACAATTACCGCGGCCTGATGTCGGACCCGAAATTCCTCGGCAGCCTCCGGCATTCCTTTCACTTCGCGATTGTCGTCATTCCCGTGCAGACGGCCGTCGCGTTGGGGATGGCCTTGCTGGTTTATCGAACCTCCTGGGTGTCGGGCTTGTTCCGGACGGCGTTCTTCATGCCTGTCGTGATCGCGATGGGCGTCGCTTCGACGTTGTTCAAGATTATTTACAACCAGGATTACGGACTGTTGAACAGCGTGCTCGGCTTCTTCGGCCTCGGGCCGATCTCCTTCTTGTCGGACGCGAGTCTGGCGATGTATGGCATTATGCTGCTGGGCATGTGGAAGTCGGCCGGGTTCTTCATGATTATTTTCGTAGCGGGGCTGAACGGCATTCCGGGCGATCTGTACGAAGCCGCTGAAGTCGAAGGCGCGACGCGGATACGGAAATTCGTCCATATCACGCTGCCGCTCCTGCGTCGAACGATGACGTTCGTCGTGATCATCACAACGATGGACGCGTTAAAAATTTTCGTTCCGGTACAATTGGTCACGGGAGGCGGTCCGGCGGATTCGACGACGACTTCCGTCCTGTTCATCTACGAAACGGCTTTTCAACAGATGGAGATGGGGTACGGTACCGCGGCGGCGTTCATTCTGTTCGTAATCGTCATGTGCATCTCCGTCGTGCAATTGCGTCTGTTCCGATCCAATGTGGAGTATTGAGGAGGGGATGGCCTTGGAGCGCATAGGACGTCTCTTGAAATGGATAGCGTTGATCGCGATCGCCGTCGTCTCCCTGCTTCCGATTTTCTGGATGTTCATGGGGGCGTTAAGGCCGAGGCAAGAGCTGTTTCAGTACGTATCGCTGGAGTGGCATCTGTTTATTCCGGTCGAATGGACGCTGCAAAATTTTATCGACATTTTCTCCGATGAATCCAAGCCGCTCGGCAGATTTATCGGCAACACGCTGTTCGTAGCCGTTCTGGTTACCCTGCTGTCGCTTCTTTTCAACTCGATGGCCGCATTCGCTTTCTCTAAGCTGAAGTTCCGCGGACGTAACGTCATTTTCGCCATATTCCTGTCCGCTCTCGTCATTCCCGGCGAAGTGACGATGGTTCCGACGTATCTGCTCGTCCATGCGTTCGGTTGGATCGACAGCTTCAGGGCGCTTGTCATTCCGGGGGCGGTATCGGTGTTCAGCATCTTCCTGCTCGTGCAGTTTTTCTCGGACGTTCCGGGAGAACTGCTGGAGGCGGGCAAGATCGACGGAGCGTCATGGCTGGGCATCTACGCGAAAATCGTGTTGCCGGCCATGATTCCGGCGCTGATTACGATGGGACTCATTACGTTCCTCGGGCAATGGGACGCTTATCTGTGGCCGCTTATCGTCATTAACGACGAGACGAAGCAGATGCTGCAGGTGGCCATCGCGACTTTCACTAACCTTCAGGCGACGGAGTGGGGGAAGATTTTGGCGGCGGATACGGTCGCTTCCGTTCCGATTCTGATCCTGTTTCTGTTCCTGCAAAAATATTATGTTCGGTCTATCGTGAGCTCGGGCATCAAAGGCTGAGCCGGATGGCGGAAGGAGCAAGCGATGAGCGCTATACGGGAGATCGTGAGATTGGACGGGGTTTTCAAGGAATACGTCGGGTCCTTGACCTGCGATTGGCTAGGCGGCGTCAGGCCGAGCATCGAGGTGACCTATCCGAGGGACGGAGTGGCTAAAGTCGATATCCGTATCCCGTTGGATCAGGACGTCAGGCAGGACGATTGGCGGATCGAGGTTCGTCCGGCGTTCGCTCCGACATTTCGCTGGGCGCCGCACCTCGCCCCGACGGACGGGCACGTGATCGACCAGCATGCTTTCCGCGCTCCCGCGCTGCTCGTGCACGACGGCAGAAGGAAGCTCGCCGTCGTCCCGGATTTGGACGCGCTGGCGAGGGCCGGGGACGGGGCGGAGGCCGATTCGCCCCGATGGTACATGGATCTCGACGCGCCGGCTAACGTGCTGGCCGCGGGGCTGTGCGCGACGTCCGTTAAGGAGCATGTGCTGTTCGTTCAGGAGCCGGGGGCTTTATTTGCCAAGGGTCAAGTCGAGTTCGGCTTCTATTTGTTCGCGGCGGAAGAGCCCGAGGCGATCGACAATCCGTGGCGAGATGTGCTCGCCTTCTTCTGGGAAAGATGGGGCAGTCCGCTTTACGCGCAAGGGCAACCTGTCGGCGGTGGGCTTGAGCCTTATGTTCGTCGAGCCTATCAGTGGGCTTTCGAGGAGTGGAGCACGGCGGTATGGCAAGAGTTCACGCTGGACGGCAAGAAGGTCGGGGCTCCGGCTTTTATCGTAAACGTGACCCAGAGCCCGAATTACCCGGGGCCCTATAGCGAGAGAGAGGTGCTCTCGGTATGGAACCAGGCGTGGTTCAGCTCCCTCCGCTCGGCGCACGGTTTATTCCGCTATGGGAAATTGACCGGCGAGGCAGTCTGGATCGAGAGGGCGAATAAAATCAAGGAGCTCGCGCTGTCCGCGCCGCACTGCGGCGGAGGTTTTTTCCCCGCGGTCGTCGCCACGGAGATGGAGGAGGTAGAGATCGAGGGTCGTAAATGTCGTCGGTCTAAAGGGTGGTCGACCCTCTATTGGGGCAATTCCGATCGCAATCCGTTCGGGCTCGGCATCCGCGATGCGCCTCTCCACATCCTCGATATGAGCTGGACGGCGCTGCTCATGCTGCGTTGGCACTCGGAACTGGAGAGCGACGAGAGGCTTGTGAATTACGCTCGGTCGTATGCGGATTCGTTACTGGGCTTGCAGGACGAAAGCGGTTTTTTCCCGGGATGGATCGACACGGTAAGCTTCCAGCCGTGCGGCGTGCTCGATCGGTCGCCGGAGACGTCGCTATCGGTTACTCTGCTGCTTGAGTTGAGCGCTTTGACGGGGGAGCCGCGATATGCGGAAGCCGCCTATCGCGCGATGGACGCGGTTTGCGAGGAGATCGTGCCGGAAGGACGTTGGGAGGATTTTGAGACGTATTGGTCCTGCTGCCGTTGGGGGCGGGAGTGGCTGGGCCGTCCGATCGAGAGGAACGGCATGTATAAACAGTGCAACTTCTCGATGTACTGGACGGCGGAAGCGTTGCTCGCCTGTTATCGATCCACGGGACGGGAGGCGTACTTGCGGATTGGAAGGCGCTGCCTGGACGAACTGCTGATGACTCAGGCGACTTGGCAGCCTCCGTACATCCACGTGCCGACGGTAGGCGGCTTTGGTGTCATGAATGCGGATGGAGAATGGAACGACGCCCGGCAAAGTCTGTTCGCCGAATTGATCGTCGCTTACGGCATGGAACTGGGCGTCGAGGAGTATAAGGAACGAGGCATTGCGGCCATGCGCGCATCGTTTGCACTCATGTATTGCCCCGAGAATGCGGAGGTCAAGCGCAGATGGGAGGAGGCGTGGCCGTTCCTGAACGAGCGGGATTACGGCTTCATGATGGAGAATTACGGCCACGGCGGAAGAACGAATCCGATCCGCGATCCGATGGGCGAGTTCACGATCTTCGACTGGGGCAACGGCGCCGCCGCCGAAGGGTACTTGCGGATGCGCGAGCGGTTCGGGGAAGCGCTTCTGCTGGGGAAATCATAATGTTAGCTGTCGGGCATGGCGGCCCCGGCAGCTTTTTTTCTACCTACCAACCAGCAGACAAGGAAAGCGAATTTCCATCATCGTAATTTATCCCGAATCGCGGAAATTTCCCCCTTTTTCTTCCTCTAATTTTCACAGACAATATAGGCAGAAACCGATTACAATTGCATCCAATCTATGTAAACGCTTTATCTCGATGACAGATTCGTAGCTTGCGCCCTCGCTTATTTTTCGACAAATTTACTCTATCAAACTGTCTGATGCAAACGGCAAATCGGTCAATTGGAGGTGAGGAACAACAAACTGTGCTGAGGCAACGGGAATTGATTCAAAACATTGGTTTTGAAAGCGTTATCATTCGATTTTTCATTCTAAAGGAGGCAGAAAGTAGTGGAATTAAGAGGAGTGTCGTATCGTAAAAGCGCGATGATTTCGTTGATTGCAGCTCTCGTGTTTTCGTTGTTTCAGTTTCTGGGTACTCCCGGCGTGAAAGCCGAAGCTGCGGGTAACGATTACAAGATTGTAGGCTATTATCCTTCATGGGGCGCTTACGGGCGCAATTATCAAGTGATGGATATGGACGTTTCCAAGGTAACTCATATCAACTATGCGTTTGCCGACATTTGTTGGAACGGACGGCACGGCAACCCCGACCCGACGGGGCCGAATCCGGTAACCTGGACGTGTCAGAACGAAAACAGCCAATCGATCAGCGTTCCGAACGGAACGATTGTGCTGGGAGACCCGTGGATCGATACCGGAAAAAGGATGGGAGGAGATCCGTGGGATGCGCCTTACTCCGGCAATATTGCCGAGCTGAATCGTTTGAAGGCGGCCAATCCGCACCTGAGAACGATCATCTCCGTGGGCGGCTGGAGCTGGTCGAACCGCTTCTCGGATGTGGCGGCTGACCCGGCGACTCGGGAAGTGTTTGCGAATTCCGCTGTCGACTTTTTGCGTAAATTCAATTTTGACGGGGTCGATCTGGACTGGGAGTACCCGGTAAGCGGAGGACTGCCGGGGAACAGCGTGCGAGCGCAGGACGGGGCGAATTACGTGCTGCTGCTGCAAAAGATAAGAGAAAAGCTGGACGCCGCCGGAACGGCGGACGGCAAGTACTATGAATTAACCATCGCATCCGGAGCGAGTCCAGCTTATGTGGGCAACAACGATCTGGCCGGCATCGGGCAGGCTGTCGACTTCATCAACATTATGACCTATGACTTCAATGGCGGATGGCAGACGGTCAGCGCCCATAACGCTCCTCTGTATTACGATCCGGCCGCGACGGCGGGCGGGGTTCCCAATGCAGCCGTTTTCAACATCGCGACGGCGGTGCAGACGTACCTGGATAACGGCGTGCCGCCGACCAAGCTTGTGCTGGGTACGCCGTTCTACGGCCGCGGCTGGGGCGGCTGCGCCAATGCGGCAAGCGGTCAATATCAGGCGTGCAGCGGGGTAACGACGGTAGGCACCTGGGAGCAAGGTTCCTTTGATTACTCCGATTTGGAGAACAACTATATCAACAAGAACGGCTATACTCGTTATTGGAACGATGTGGCGAAGGTTCCGTATTTGTACAATGCGTCTAACGGCAATTTTATTTCCTACGACGATACGGAATCGTTCGGCCACAAGACCGACTATATTAAGTCAAAGGGTCTGGCGGGCGCCATGTTCTGGGAGTTTAGCGGCGATCGAAATAAAACGTTGCTGAACAAGCTGACAAGCGATTTGAGTGGTCCGCGCATACCCGTGGAAACCGTGCCGCCAACCGTTCCGGGCAATCTCCGGACGACAATTGTAGGCTCTTACAGCGTAAGCCTGGAATGGGATGCTTCTACGGACAATAGCGGCGTGGCAGGCTACATCGTATCCTACGGAGCAGGCGGCACAACCGTAAACGCTACGTCGACAACCGTCGGCGGGCTGACACCGAATACGCCGTATACTTTCACCGTTAAGGCGGTGGACATCTTCGGCAATGAATCGGCAGCCAGCAACGCGGTTTCCGTCACGACGGAGCCGTCCAACGACGTTACGCCGCCGACAGCTCCGACGAATTTACAGGTCGGCGCGACGACGGTAGACAGCATTGCTTTAAGCTGGTCGGCTTCCAGCGATGACGTCGGCGTTACAGGCTATACGGTGACTTATGGCACGAATAGCATCAATGTGAACGCTACGAATGTAGTCATAAACGGTTTAGACGCGGACACTTCCTACACCTTCAGCGTTACGGCTCGCGACGGGGCGGGGAACATATCGGCTCCGACTACGATCCAGGCAAGCACCCAGCCGGTAAATGCGTGCACCGAGCAGGAATGGAATACCGGAACAGTCTATACGGGAGGACAACGAGTGTCCTATAACGGCAATGTATACGAAGCCAAGTGGTGGACTACGGGCGAACGTCCCGATCTGAGCGGCGAATGGGGCGTATGGAAGCTGATCGGCGCTTGCGGGGCTATCGGTTAAAACATAGTGGCCGTGCAGGAGGATAGTCAATGTTCATGGTTGCTGAGTAATTAAATAATCGTCCTTTCGAATCAGGCGCAAGCGCTGCTCGGGAGGACGATTATTATTTTTCGGAATCTACTGCGCACTCTCTATAAGATCCAAGCCTATGGTTAACATGTCTTATTTCCGAATAATATTGCGATAGTCTGGAAGACAGTTTATTCCAGCACAGTCCTCATTCAATTCCTCCAAAGCATTCGACTTCAGAAATGTTTTTGTATGGCGATCGCTTCTACATTATCCCACTATGTCCCAAATACCACCCGATCACAAAGCTTCTAGTTCCCAGGCGAATAATTAAAATTATTTAATGTTGTCAAACAAAATGGATTTATATATCCTAGAAGGAAATAGGGATTTTATCATACTTAATATACATGCTGTTTAGACCAGAGGAGATATAAATGGGCACATTTCTTGGATATATGATTTTCTCTACGTTTGATGGTCTTGCAGTATACGCATTGATTCTTTACATATTTAGAATTCAGCTTATGAATTACATATGGCCGGTTGTCCTGATGATTACGGCGACGAATCTGCAAAGCTTCATCATTCGTGACGAGTTTGCTTTAACTGAAATTTCGCCAATTATTAATGTGGGTCTGACGATTCTATTTCTAGCCATATTTATCCGAGTTCCAATTATTTGGTCGGTAGTTATGACGATTACGGGGTATACTGCATTTATCGTGCTTCAAACTTTGCTCATATTGTTGTCAGATGATTATTTATCTTTAAGCCAGTTACAGGAATTTGTTTGGAAGGGCTATTTACTTCAATTTATTACAGGTCTATCGGGTGTGGCAATCGGCTTTTTTCTCTATAAAATGGGCTACGGATTCTCTTTCGAATTTGAGAAGCTTCGGATTAAGTGGGAACGAATTATTATTATTTTGTTGTTGCTTAGCTGTCTAATTGTTCTTTGTGTCATGATGTATTTCAAACTAATTTTTATGAATCTTTTAGTTTTTGCGATTGCTTTGTTTATATTTCTTTCCTATTCTCTTCGTAAGGAGGAGTCCGAATGGTAGATGGACTATCGAGGCAGCTAGCGGTAGGAATTAAGAGAGTAGTCCCTGAGTCTCCTGAGAGTGTCGAGGTGCTCAAATACTCAATTTCATTTATTCTTAATGCTATATTTATTATGGGCTTCTCCCTGCTGATTTCCCTATTTACTGGGAAGATTCAGGAGGTTATTATTGTATTGATTGGGTATGCGCTCCTGAGACAAGTATCCGGCGGTGTTCATCTGAAGTCCGGAACGTTATGCATTATTATTTCGACTGTTGGTGCTACCGTCTTGTCGTTCGTCAGCTTTAATTCGACAATCTTGCTTTTGGCGACGGCACTGTCCTTACTGCTTGCTTTAATATTTGCACCTTCCCGGATTGAAAAGCAAACACGTATTCCCGAGAAGTATTATCCATTATTAAAACTTATATCGTTGGCTCTAATTGCAAGTAATCTTGTTATACAATCGGCCGTTCTTGCCTCGGCATTTCTCCTCCAGACCCTCACTTTGATTAGGGGGAGGGGGGTGAAAAACAAATGAAAAAGAAATTTTTTCTAGCCCTATCTACATTGCTCGGGGGAATGGCTGTTATCATTGTAAGTACAGCGAGTTGGTATTATGTTCATCAAGAAGAAACTCCAGCAGAATTGTTGAAGTAAATTTCGGAGATGGTGAGCCATGCAATTAACTGTTACAAGGGACATCGAAGGGAAGAGCGGGATTTCGAATCTTCCGGTTCGGGACATCCTGTTCCTTCAATCTGATCTGACATCGAAGTGGATAGCTGTTCACACGCTGGACGACCAGTTCTACATTCCTGGAACTCTGATCTATTGGACGGAAGCGCTCAAGCAGGGCGGCTACCAATTCGAGAAGGTGGATCGGAACATCGTTGTCCATGTACCGAGAATTTGCAAAATGGATCGCATCTTTGTCAAAGCCTATTTTGAAATAGCAACAACCAGCCAATCGAAAAGTATTACTCTGTCTCAGAAACATTTTAAGCTTTTGGACAAACAGTTAAGAGGAGTGCAGGGAATCGTATATATATAGTAGAATCCAGAACGAATAGGAGCCATCGCATTTGATGCGGTGGCTTCTTCGCGTTGGAATCGAAAATTACGGTCCCCAGTTAACGTTTGTTCTTGCGGAAGAGCGAAGCGACATATAGAAGCACGACGCTGCCTCCTTCAATGGACAAGGCGATGACGGGGAACCAGAAGTCCAGATAAGGCGGCCACTGCCCAAAGCTTTCCGTGACGGTTAGCACGGGAAGGACGATGAATATCGGACTTAACGCATAAACCCAGATTTTGTGGCTCTTGGTACGGAACAGCTCGGCGCAGCCTTGGGAGATCGAATAGTACAGCGTAGCATAAGTAATAAACGAACCTGAGACAAACACCAGCAGCGTCAGTACCTCGATTCTCTCGAAAATGATCAGTTGAGTGACTCGAGTGAAGACGTAGATCGGGTTTTCCATCTGGCTGGCCATAGGGATGCCCAAAACCGCGATACTGTACAACAAATATCCGGTCATGACTAGCGCCCCTAAAGACACCGCGTTCGCTTTGACTCTAAACGTCTTCCTGGGATGAGGCAGATGAGGCATTAGCATCCCCATCAAGATGCAAATGCCGAACCAGCTGCCGGGATAGATGGCCCCCATCAAAGCCGGACGGACCCCGTTCTCGAACTGCGGGAGCAGATTACGCAGCTCTACGACAGGTATGGAGGTGGCGAACAGGATCATGGAGGTAATCAGCATGATCGTTCCGAGAATTTGGCTAAGACGGGCGATAGTCTCAATCCCTTTAATTGCCGCCCAGCCCGAGCACAGAGTCAGCGTCGACGAGAAGGCGATAAGCGGAGTGTCGGGGAGCAGCGAGCTGGACAGAAGATCGCTGTAGATCCAGATGGCCGTCACGCACACAGCGATAAAAAACAACAGCACGATCAAGCTGACTAGATTGCCGACAGGGCCTAGAATTGTGCGCGAGTATTGAACAAATGATTGACGGGGATATTTAAGGCCTAGACGGTATAGCAGCAAAGCGACGAACACGTCGATTGTGATGCCTAGCGCCATAGACAGCCATAGATCCTGCTTCACCTTCGGAATAAGCTGCGAAGGCACGGAAAAGAAGGTAAGCGATGCGATGGACACGAAAATGATAAAGAAAAACTGTCGCTCCGAAATTTGCTGTTTATTCATGCTTATCTTCCTTTTCGGGAGCCAAACCGGGAAGCGGGGCGGCTCTTAGTGGAGCAGTCCCGTTCTTCTAATCCGGAAGGAGACGGAAATATCCGCGTCTACTTGGCGAAGCTCCTTGTCCCAGTTGGATTTGCGTTTTTTCCATTCCGACGGCATGCTTCTGTGCAGCGCTTCTCCGAAGCCGATCACGTCGCTGACATAATTATCGAACAGCTTATCGATCGTATCTTCCACCGCTAGCTTCACTTGCTTGTTCAGCGTATCCCGAAGCATCGCATGCTCCGTACCAAAGTGGAGCGGCAGAGTGGCGGTCAGCACTTCGGCTTCCCCTTTGATCCTCACCTTCATGGCAAGCCGATCCCCTCTTATCAGCGGCGTAACTTTGACTCGGATCGAGTTCAGGCTGTAGCTGACGCTTTCTTCCTTGGCGAAGTCGGTATGGAAGCTGCCGTGCCGACTGACGCCGGTCAGCCAATTAACGATCTGGCTTTCCTCCCCGCTGAGCCAACCGACCATGCGATCGTTCTTGAATACGGCCGAATCCCCGATTTCCATAATGTTGGTTTTTCCGCTTGCATTGAACGGTCCGATGCCCGGACTGACGGCTTGATAGCCGATTTGATTCAGCCGGGGCAGGAACTGGTACATCTGGACGTCGACCTGGAGCGGACGTTTCCAATCGCCCTGCAAATATTTTCTCCATTCCTCCGACGGGACGGGTTCAAGCTCCATCGCTTTATCGAGCACCTGTCGTGCTGGCAGTCTTGAAACGAGCACCCAACTGTTCAAATTCTGATTCGTCTCCCGCCAGAAATAATCCATCGTATCGTCCAACCCTCGGCGGGCGAATTGTTCGTTGATCAGCACGACTTTCGTTTGCGGGAAAAACAAGCTTTTTTTCGCTTGATGCTGAATGCGTTCCACCGCTTCCTGGATCGTGACCCCGATGGCGTCGTAGTTGACGTAAGGCCTGCGCTGCTGGCTTCCTCCTCCGGCAGCGACCGGCAGCGTCGGATTGGACAGCTGGAGCGTCACCCGGACCATGCCGTCCTTGGCGGGATCGAGTCCGATCGCCGATACGACGGTCAATTGGTCGAAGTTGATCTGTCCCCAGCAGCCGCTGATAAGCATCATCGCCAACAGGCAGATGCCGGCTTTGAGAAGTTTCATAAGAGGCATCTCCTTCAGGCCCGTCGCCGCGAATTTTTTTTCTTGCTCAGCATGAACCAAGGAACGCGAAAGATCGTTTTCAGAAATTCTTTCTTGCGGAATGGGGCAATGGGTGTCAAATACGGCACGCCGAGCGATTTGATTGAAGCCAAGTGTATGCCGAGCAGGAACACGCCGATCATGATGCCGTACAGTCCGAAGATCGAAGCCAGCAGCACCATTCCAAAACGCAGAATTCGCACCGTGCCCGATAAAGCGATGGACGGAATCGTAAAAGAAGCGATAGCCGTCGCCGCGACGACGATGATAGCGGGAGAAGAAATAATGCCGGCCTGTACGGCCGATTCCCCAATGACCAATGCGCCGACGATGCTGATCGCCGAACCGACCGAACGCGGCATCCGGACGCTAGCTTCTCTCAGCACCTCGAAAGTCGCTTCCATCAGCAGCGTTTCCATCAGCACGGGGAACGGAACGCCTTCGCGGGCGGTCAGAATACTGCTGAGCAGCTGCGGAGGCACCATTTCCGGATGGAAGGTCAGCGTTCCGACGTAAAGAGACGGCAGCAGCAAATTAATAATAAAACCGACGTAACGGAGCCAACGGATAAATGTTGCTACCGGATAAGCTAAATACAAATCCTCGGTCGTGATCAGAAAATGAACCAGCGTCGTGGGCAGCGCAAGCGCAAACGGAGTGCCGTCCACGATAATGGCGACCCGGCCGTCCAGCAAGATGTTGGCGACATCGTCTGGCCTCTCGGTGCTGTATACGGTTGGGAAAACGGAAGCTGGATTGTCCTTGATCAATTCCTCGATATACTGGGATTCCAGCACGCCGTCGATCTTCACGTTGCGAATCCGGCTCTTGACCTCTTCGACCATAGACGGCTTCGCTCTCTGATCGATGAACAGCACGGCGACATCGGTATGCGACAGCTCGCCTACTTTAAGCTTGTCGACCCGAACGGCGGCGCTGCGCAGTCTGCGGCGGACGAGCGAAATATTGATGTCGAGCGACTCTACGAAGCCGTCGCGCGGCCCGCGCACAACGGTTGAGGAAGGCGCTTCTTCGATCCCTCGGCTATCCCAGCCGCACGTCTGTATTGTGGCAATACCTCTGGCGCCGTTCAATAAAAGCAGCGTCCAGCCGCTCATGAGCATAGGGAGCGCTTCGTCTATCGTGTCGACGACTTTAGCCTCGGGAGCGGAGACGAAGGAGCGGCATAGCTCTTCCAGACATTCGGACGGATCTGTCGAAGGAAGAGGCGAGGTCTGCATGGACAGCAGGGGCGAGAGCGTCGTCAACTGCAACGTGCGCTTATCCACCAGATTGTCGATCCACATCAGCAATGCCGGAGTCGCATCTTGGCCGATACGGCATTCCCGCGCGATCAGATCGGAGCTTTCTCCCAGGCGAAGCTCAAGCTCCCGCCTTCGTTCCGGCAAGGCATACAGGTGTTGTTTCTTCATCTTGTCTCGCCTTTACAATGTGATGGTCAGAAAGCTGACGTCTATTCTCTTTCATTCTCTGTATCTCCATTTCGCAGGTCTCTAATTCGGATACTCCTGTTTCCAGCAAATAAAAAATCAACTAAGCTCTGAGCTCACTCGTCTATATAGGTACAATTAATTTTTGGAGTGATGCCAATGAGAATTAAGCTGGTTGTTGCCGCGGCGATTCTGCTATCCGGTACGGGGTGCAGTTCTGCCCCGGATCAGAGCGACAGTTCTGTGCATGTGAATACCGAGGGGGGCGTCCAAGCCTCGATCGTCCAAGCCGCCGATGTTGCGGACAACGAAGGGGATGTATCGCTATCGTGGGAGAACTATTCGAATCGGGGTTCGGTTCAGTTGCTAAAAGGAGGATTAAAGCAAGCGGAACGCATCGTGAAGGAAGCGAGCTTGTATGCGGTTGACAGTTTGCGGGAGCCAAAGGTTGTCATTTATGCGCGCAAGAACGACACCGATAATCTTTATGCGGCCCTAGTCAAGGGAGAGGCTGTGTACGATTTAGGAGCGATAGCAGGCTATCCTTACGATCAAGACAATCAGTTGACGGTGCGCAATCTGTGGCTATTCGGCAAAGAAGCGTTCAAAATACAGGGTTCTGTCGGAGCGGCCGCCACGATTAGCCGCTACTTCGAGCTTGTAGACGGCGTTCCGAAGCCGCTGCTTGTCGTGGATGAAGGGCATGCTGCGGAGATGGACGTCGACCATGATGGACAGTTGGAGGTGGTGTCCACCGCGGGAACGAGTCCGCGCATGACGGTGTACCGGTGGAATGGCGGGCGCATAGAGCGATGCTCGTTGAACGATGTTTTGCAGACCGAGGCTGTATCTTTTACCGATGAAGGCGCGATTTTGGCCGCTTACGGACAGTCTAATCGTTCCCCGTATAAGCTCTACTGGCTGCAACGCAACGGATTAAAGCATTTCCAGACGTATTCGAGGGAGGAGTACGAATCGGAGCGTTTCGTTACAATTCCGTATACGAGCGAGGAGGTGCTTCGCATTCGCGAGTTTGCCGACGGCTTGCGCGTTTTCGAGCCGTTCGTACCGCGCAAAGGCATTGCGACCGATTACGGGGTAGAGGCGGAGCAGGAACGGGAAGGCGTGCTGAAGCTGGCGTACCCGCACTTCTCGATTCGTCAATCGAAGACGGATTTGCGACCGAAGGATAGCGGAGGCGTAATCCCCGAAAAGAGGTATTTTCCCGATTTTACGGCGGAATGGATCGGACTTCCCGACAGCGAGGCGGGCGGGAGCTGGTATCTATGGCGAGACTCGACTTATCTGTCGATCAGCACGGCCAAGCCTTACAACAAGGAGCAACTGCTATTCGTCGCCGCGTCGCTCATTCCTCTGGAGGATCTGAAGCTATCCGACGGGTCGTTTCCAGCCGCCGTCAATCCGCCGAAAATTACGCGAGAGTACCTGTTTGCTCTAAAGGCGGTTAACGAGTTTGCCTCGGCATGGGCTCGCCGAGATCCCGAGTCCGGGCTGAAATGGGTAAGCAAAGATTGGAAGGCGGGCAAAGACCCAGAACAATTGGACGCATTCTTTCGCGGAACTTCCAATCCGCATCATATGACCTTCGAGTTGTCCGGCAAGCGTCGCGTCGACGATCATACGTATTTGTTCACTTTGCGGCTATACGAGTACTACTCGGGCCAGCCGGATTCCATCCTCGGCTTCCCTGCCGATTATGGCCGGGGCTGGACGATCGAAGCGGTCAGGGAAGGAGAGAACGAAGCGGGCGAAGGGGTTTGGCGAGTTCGACCATAAAGGCGAAGAATTAGACCTCACGGGGCGCGTAACGATCTGGGAGGCCGTAATAGGAGCGGAAAATAATCGTCCGAACTGGCAAGTGCCGGATAAAGAAGCCCAAGCGGCAAGGGAAGCGATTTTTCGCATCCTTATGTCGATTGGGCTTTTTTACATCTCGTTCCTATAAGAAGCCGTTACGCATAACTGACGATAGTATGACAATAATCGCATTCCTTGCTTTCTCCGGGCCGCAGCACAGTTCTTGCTCCGCAGGTGGAGCAATTTAGGGTTCTTGGGGGGAACCTATCCGCCGCATCCGTTGGAGGATTTGCCCGATCCGCGATCAACACTATCGTATGGGTAATCGGATCGATATGAACGTTCGGCAGCAGTCCCAAATAAGCCATTCTCTCCAACTCGTGACCGACGACAATCGGCTGCATTCCCACGTTAGCCGCGATTTGCGCCATGGAAGTCAGCCTCTGTTCGTAAATCATGGAACGATACTGATCGTAGCGCAGCAGCATAGCTTTATTCGACCAGTTCGCCTTGACGTACATGAAAATACTAGGCAGTAAGAGGAACGCGATACACGCCAGATAAACCGCTAAAATCGGGCTGCCATCGGTCGCCAGGCTGTTTATGTAAGCGATGGTCATTAAGCAAAATATAACTAAAAGGGTGTTGGCGCAAATTTTGTAATCGAGAAGACCTTTATGGAATCGAAAATTGTTGGCTGCAACGGTTTCGATTCGCAGATCCGGCGCTGACGGCACGGACGGAATTGGCGTAACCGGCATTTCCCGCATTGCCAAAGACGCAGGGATGTGCCATACTGAACGTGACGTTTGGAGTGACGGACGAGAGAAAGCTCCGAATGGCAAAGGGACGCGACTATTCGCGGTCTGTTTGCCGTTCGGAGCTTTTTGCCGTTCCAAGAACGTTGTCCGTCTCGCATTCAAACAATTTATGTCCGAAAAAGGGGGAAAACGGTCTTGCATAGAGAATTGTTTTATTCATTCCAAGCCTATTTTTTCGATCTGGACGGCTGCGTCTATTTTGGCGACGCCCTTGCGCCGGGCGCAACGGAGGTAATCGATGCTTTAAAACAATCCGGCAAAAGGGTAATTTTCGTGACCAACAATTCCCGTTCGTCGGCCAAGAGCATTGCCGAAAAGCTGCGGACAATGGGATTGGAGACGCCGTCCGCGGATGTTGTAACCGCAACAGATTGCGTCGGGACGTATTTATCGGAGCGTTATGGCCGGCTCTCAATCCGAGCGGCGGGCAGCGATGAGCTCTGCGCGGCGCTGAGCGCCGCCGGGCACATCGTCGTTTCCGATAACGAGGAAGCTGCGGTCGATGCGGCCGTCATCGGATTGGATATCGCCTTTGACTACCGAAAGCTGGAAATGCTCGGCGCTGCCGTCGGGACCGGCGCGCGCTTGATCGCGGCCAACGCCGACTTGTCCCATCCTGGGCTCGATGGCGGCAAAGTGCCGGAGACGGGAGCGCTCGCCGCAGCGGTCGAAGCGATAACCGGGTTGCGGGCGGAATATGTCGGCAAGCCTGAGCCGCATCTGTTTGCCTACGGGCTGGAGCGATGCGGAGCGCGGCCTGAAGAATGCGTAATGATCGGCGATAATTATAATACGGACATTGTTGGCGGTCGCGGCGCGGGAATGCGCACCATATGGTTAGATGGAAGGACGGCGGCGGAACGAAGCCGAACCGCGGACGAGTATCGCGCTGCGGACTGGATCGTGGAGGATCTGGCGGAGCTAAGGCGAATCATGGAGGGATTGGACGTATGAGAATCGAGCATGTGCCCTTTCCGAATCAGAAACAAGCGATTATTAATATCGAGGGCTTAACCCGGCCGCTATCGCTGCTGCATGTGACGGATTGCCATATGAACGAAACGGATTTAAAAGACGGGGAAGAGGTATTCGCGGAATCGATGCGTCTTTACGGATTTGACGCGCTGGCGACGCGAAACCACTTTGACGATGCGCTGCGTTATGCCAACGACAAGTCGTTCGACTGCGTCGCGCTGACGGGCGATGTCGTCAACGGGGCCACGACAGGCAACTTGGAGCATCTTGAAGGGCGTCTGGAGAGACTTGCCATGCCGTATCTGTACACGCCGGGCAATCACGATTGGGAGTATCCGCATCAGAGCTGGGGCGAGCGGACCCGCGCGGTCCAATATCCGAAGTTCGCCCGGATTACCGGGGGACAGCCTGCGTATCGGGCCATTGGTCTTCAGGGCGTCAACCTGGTCGCGATCGACAACAGCACTTATCAGATTACGGAAGAGCAATTGGCTTTTTTCCGGGAGCGGTTGGCCGAGGGGCTTCCGACGCTGCTGTTCTCGCATATTCCGATTTACGTTCCCAGCCTGCTGCCTGAAGTCGTGAAAATTTGGGGATCTCCGATTATGATGGCGGCGGAAGGGTGGGACGAGAAGCTTCGCAAAGAATGGATGGTCGAGAAAACGACGGCCGCGACCCGGGCATTTTACGAGCTGCTGCTGAACAATCCGTATGACAATTTCGTCGGCGTTTTCTGCGGTCATGTTCATTTCGGCTATGCGGCGCCATTCGGACGAGGCTCCTGCCAGTATGTGACAGAGCCCGGATTTGCCGGCGGCTATCGCGTCATTCATCTATTGCCCGCCACTTCAACATAGGAGGATAAAAAGATGTCGTTGCTGCATCTTCTTGCCGGAAGGCCGGTCATCGCCGCGCTGCGTTCGAGCGACGAACTGGATATCGCGTTAAGCAGCCGCGTCGACCATCTCTTTTTTATGGGGGGAAGCTTAACGGACATCATTCATGGCGTACGACTGGCGCGGGAGCAGGGCAAAGGTGCGTTCGTGCATCTCGATCTGATCCGCGGCTTGTCGAGCACCGATCGGGAAAGCGTCGAGTTTGTCCGCGACTTCGTCGGCGCGAACGGAATCGTGACGCCCAAGAGCCATCTGATTAAGGAGGCGAAGCAAGCGGGCTTGTACGCGGTTCTTCATCTGTTCGTGCTGGATTCGCTGGCGCTGGCCAACGGGCTGAAAATGGCGCAAACGATGAAGCCCGACGCGGTCGAGTTGATGCCCGGCGTTATTCCTAAGGTGGTTAGCGCGTTCGCGGACGCGCTTCCCGACATCCCGCTGATCGCCAGCGGTCTGATTCAGACGGAGGACGAAGCGAACGGCATTCTGGATGCGGGGGCGACGGCACTCTCCGTGAGCGAACGCGCTTTGTGGAATTTCGAGTATGGGAAGTAATCGTTCTGAACTGTAAAAAAGAAGCGGGCATCGGCCGGACGAGGAAATTTGCGAGATTCCCCCACTACGGCTCGAAGCCTTCGCGACTGACGAATATCCGATCGGAGGGGAACGCTCGGCCAAGCCGCTCCAGTACGGTTCGATAAGCTGTCGGACGGTTCCATGCCTTCAGATCCAGCCTGTCGTACAGCGAATGGATACCCAAGCTGCGCGTGCGTGTGCCTCCGCTGCCGTCGCCCATAAAATAATCGTCCACGCACACGCGATCCGTAGCTTGCGCCAGCAGCTCCGGGAAAGCTTCGGTGCTAGGCAGCACGGGAGCGACCGCCGCTTGCGTCGGAATTCCGGCGGCGGTCAGCTCGCGCAGCGCATGCAAGCGGGCGGGGATCGGCGGGGCGTAAGGGGAGAAGGCTTTGCGAATGTCTTCCCGGTCGGTCTCGACCGTCATGCTGACGCGCACCCGATCGCCCAAACGGCCGAACAGATCGATATCCCGGGTCACGAGCGGGCTCCGCGTCTGCACAAGCAGGAAGTCGGGCGGCTCATCGGCCATTGCCTCCAGCAGCGATCGCGTCACCTGCTCCTTATGCTCGATAGGCTGGTAAGGGTCCGTGCTGGACGACATAAAGATCGTCACCGGCCCTTTGGCCTTCGCCTTGCGCAGCTCCTTAAGCAGCAGCGCGTCTGCTCCCCGTTTTACGTCCACCCATGCGCCCCATTCGCCTTCCCGGAACAGGTTTACCGGCATTTGCCGCACATAGCAATAGGAGCAGCCGAATGTGCAGCCTGTATAAGGATTCAGCGAATGCGTGTATCCGCCGAGGAATCCGGTTCCTTTGTTAAGCAGCGTCTTCGGATGCTTGTCCTGTATATCCGGCTTCATGTCGTCTCCCCTTTCTACGATATTTCCTATATCCAGTATAACTCCGAATGTGAACATATGTACGCTTTTTGGCATGGAAAGGCAAGATTGCATAATTCCTATTAGTCGGAAAGCTGTAAGTCTGATATGATACGGTTAAGGCCCTTTTCGCGAGGGCCTATTTTCTTATAGGGAGGAAACGGTTTATGAAATCGTTGTTTAAGCTGCTGACGGAGTATGTATCTGCGGGCAAGGAAGGTGAAACTCTGTATGAGCCGTAGTGCCGAGACAGCGTTCCGCGAAGCTTTGCTGGAGCAGTTGACCTATTTCGAGAAGGAAACGTCCGAGCTGCTGAGAAAAGCGTATCCCGACGCGGCTAAGAGAGATGCGATCCACGCTTTAATCTCTGCATACTGCGATCATATTCAAGCCTACTTGGATGGCGATATTATCGGCGAGACCGACGCTTGCGTATGGATCGGCTCGACCGTCACGATCGTCGACGAGCTCGACGGTTCGGAGGAGCAATATAAGCTTGTATTGCCGCACGAGATCGACGCCGACCTGGGCCACATCTCCTTTTTGTCGCCATTGGGCAGCCGCTTGCTGCTTGCCCGCAGAGGAGATCGGATCGAGGTCGATTCCCCGGCGGGCAGCTACGGCGTTATGCTGTTTGAAACCGTCTACAGAAAATAACGCTGTCGGCGCAGCTTGCAGCCCCAGAATAAAGGGACATACAGTATTGAGACGAAAGGACCTCAATTCCGCTAAGGCGGAGATTGGAGTCCTTTTGGTTTGGCTGCGCTCATTTCCAAGCATTTCATTGTCCGATTCGATGAGACCGATTCGCATCGAAACGAGAGATATTTTCTATGCGGACAGCCTGCGCGAGGTGGACGAATGGTGGGCAGGGCTGCCCGGCTGCGAGCCGTCGGTCGTCCCGGAGATCGCGCGGCTGCCGATGTATTCGACCTGGTACAGCTTCCACCTATAGCTTGACCCGGCGGAGATCGAGAAACAGTGACTGCTCGAGGCGGTTATCGTCGATGACGGCTGGCAGACGCTGAACAACGAGCGCGGCTACGCCTATTGCGGCGACTGGGAGGTGTCCCCGGACCGCATTCTCGATATGAAGGGATTCGTCGATCGGGTGCATGCTCTGGGCAATGTCGGACGGTACTCCAAGGCATGGAGCCGTTTCGCCGAAAAATATATCAATAAGTACGACGGGCCGGATACGGCGGTCTTCGACCGCGTTCCCTTGAGGTCAGGGAATATTTGATCGGCATTTACGAGAAAGCGCTGCGGGAGTGGGATATCGACGGATTTAAGCTCGATTTCGTAGATTCCTTTAACTTGTCGGAGGAGATGAGGTATACTCTTGGCGAAGGAAGAGATTACGACTCCGTATCCGAGGCGGTCGACCGTCTATTGTCCGATGTAATGGAGCGGCTGCGGGCGGATAAGCCGGACGTCATGATCGAGTTCCGGCAGAAGTATATCGGCCCGCTCATGCGCAAATACGGCAACATGTTCCGCGTCGCCGATTGCCCGAACAGCTACAGCCAGAACCGGATCGGATCGATCGATATCCGGCTGCTCAGCGGCAATACAGCCGTGCATTCCGACATGATGATGTGGCATCCGGGCGTCAAGCCGGAGAACGTTGCGCTGCAGTTTATTCACGCGCTGTTCTCCGTTCCTCAGCTATCCGTGCTGATCGATCGCATTCCCGAGGAGCATCGGCGCGTTGTCGGCTTCTGGCTGTCGTTCTGGCGCGAGTATCGGGAGCTGCTGCTCGACGCTCCGCTGCATCCGTCCGCGCCCGATTTACTGTACCCGGTCTTCTATACGCGCGACGGGCGCCGCTATTTAGCTGCGGTGTACGGGCAGGGCGTCGTTGCGAAAGCGGACGAGCGGTCGGACGATTATTTGTTCGTCAATGGAACGGCGGACGACGCGATCATCGTCCAGCTTGGAGAGGAACTGGTGGGGACGATGACCGTTCTCGATTGCGGCGGCTCGGAAATCTCTAAAGTAAACGTCCGTTTGGACGAGGGCGTGCATCGGCTGAAGATGCCGCCGTCGGGACTGCTTCATTTGCGGCGGTCCTACACTTTTATCGATGGGGAGCGATGAAGAGCATGAAAGTCCGTTTTCTTGGAACTGCCGCTTTCGAGGGCATTCCGTCTTTGTTCTGCGGTTGCGCGCTGTGCGCGAAGGCTAAGCAAATCGGGGGCAAAGAGTTACGCACGCGCACATCCGTCATGATTGACGACGACCTGAAGGTCGATTTTCCTCCGGACACCTTGCTGCATATGCACCGCGACGGAATCGACCTCGATCAGGTCAAGGATTTGCTGTTCACGCACTCCCACTCCGACCATCTGTATGCGGAGGATCTTGTCGCGAGATTTCCGGGATATGCGCAGGCGCAAGAGCGTCCGATTCACGTATACGGCAACGACATTACTTTGGCGAAGATTCGCCGGGTATTCGAGGCGAACGGGGGAGTAAAGGACTGCTACAAGCTTCATCGGCTCCGTACGTACGAGAAGGTAGAGCTGCAGACGGGAACCGCTGTTCCGCTGCTCGCTGCGCACGATCAGAACGAAACTTGTCATCTCTACTATATCGAGAAGAACGACAAAGCGATTTTCTACGGCCACGACTCCGGCAAGCTCCCCGAGGAAACCTGGGAGTGGCTGAAGGACAAGAAGCTCGATCTCGTCATTTTCGAATGCACGATGGGCAAAGTCGACTACTGGAAATCGCACATGAACGTCGACGCCGTGTTGGAGGCGAAGGCTAAAATGGATGAGTACGGCATGCTGATGGCGGACGCGCGCATCGTCGTCACCCACTTCTCGCACAACGGCGGCCTGTCGCATACTGACTTGTGCGAAATTTTCGAGCCTCACGGCATCGAAGTGGCTTACGATGGTTTGACGGTTGAACTGTAACTAACTATTGAAGATATAAGCGGAGCTGGTTCGCGGGCCTTACGGGGTCTTGCGAGTCAGCTCTTTTTTTGCGACCGATTGGCGACTGCCCGTTACGGCCTGGCGGGCCGTTACGCGAGCGAATTCGAGCGATTGACTGCCTCTTACGGTCTGAGGGACCGTTACGCGAGCGAACCCGAGAGTTTGCCTGCTTTTAACGGCCTCCGAGACCGTTAAGCGAGCGACTCGACCAGTTTTGGCACCGAATGGAAGGAAATTTTAGGGAATCTGTCGCGGGCGACAGAACAGCGCCGGCGCGGGGTGAAGCGGGCGGATAGTTAAGCGATCCAGGAAAATGATTGTTCCGCTGTAGTACGGCACAATTGTCTAGTAGCGGCATCATGACGTATTTTACTGCTGTAGGACAGCACAGTCGTCTTGTAACTCCGCCACTCGGCACTTCTCTGTTGCAGCCCGATTACAATGGCATGCGGCCGCCGTATCTTTCCGTTTTCAGCTCTAACCAGACCGAATCGGCTTGCAGTTTCTCCGGCCAACTTGATTGCGTGAGCTTCTTTTTGCCCGATGACAAGCATAAGCTTGAACCAAGAAATCCCGGGACGACCCTGATCAGGGTCTAACGTAGGGAGGTTTAAGCGATGCGAAGAAAATGGGGCAGAGGCTTTCCGATCAACTTTCTTGGGGAAGGTTCGTCGTTCAAGCCGCTTCCTCGACGGTGGGGGAGAAAATCGCTGTTTCCTCGGCTTGGTTCATCTCCGGTCAAAACCGTTCCGCGCAAATGGGGAACGGGACGACGTGTTTCCGTCAAGAGCGGCGGTTCAAGTTCAAGCTCCAACTCAGGCTATGCGCCGGCCAAACGGTGGACGACAAAGCGTCAGGGTCCGAAGATGAAGCGCAAGCATGTTTGGCTGATCGTCGTGCTGCTGCTTATCTTCGCCGTGATCCAGGGCATGATTTTCCTGGATCGGGAGCTGCGTCAGCCGATGATGTTTCTGGCAAAGGTTAAGGTGAATCAGTTAGCGGCCGATGCGATTAACGCGGCGATTAAAGCCGAATTCGCCCGAGCGGCAGAGTCGGACAAAATGATTTTGTGGCGAACGACCGACGAAGGCAAAATTACGGGATTCGAGCTGGATTATAAACAGCAGATGGCAATTACGGCAAAAACAATCGAGGTCGTCGAACGCACGTTGAAGCAGCACGAGGATGTTCCCGAACGTATCCCGATCGGCCACGCATTGAACAGTCCGCTAATTTCGTCCATTGGTCCAAGCGTCGCCGTCAATTTTCACCCGGCCAGCGTGGTCAAAGCGGAAGTCGGTTTGCAGCAGACGGAGGCGGGCATCAACATGCTGCTCGTCGAGGTGTACGTCCGCATTCGCACCGAAGTCGCCGTCGTTATCCCCTTTGACCGGGAGCCGGAAATCGTGGAGACGAAAATTCCGCTCTCCTACGCTCTAGTTGTCGGCGAGGTTCCGTCCTACTATTACGATGGCAGCGGCAACCCTGTAGGTAGCGGAGCTTCCCAGGCCCCGGCTATCGCTCTTCCTCCGCCCGACGCAACGGTCGCGCCATCGACTCATACTCCGTAACTGAAACTAACTGGATGAGGTCACTGTTGCTCAGTAGAGAGAGAGTTGCGTTATGTCAGTAAAATCGTACTAGATTATACTGGTCAGAACCCTGTTCTTTTTTCTAATGGAGAGAAAATTTAAAGCGGATAAATTGCTCGCCTGAGCAGACTTCGCAGATCAAGCTGAGCGGACCCACGGATCGAGCTGAGCAGACCCCGCGAATCGAGCTAAGCGCTCCAGAAATCGGAGTTTGAAGGCCGGACTTGCCGACACCGGAGGAGTGTCGGTCCGCAAGAATGAACACAGCAAAACCCGCCCTCCCAACTGGAGGAGCGGGTTTTGTATCTTACCAATTACTGATGAACCCAAATCCCCGAAACCGTCATTACGCCCGGAAGCGCGGATTCGTCCACCGGCACGTTGTCGAACCAGCCGCCCACGGCGAGGTTGAGCACCAGGTAGAACTGTTGGTCGAACGGCATGACGCCCGGCTCCAGACGGCGCTCGGCGTAGCAGTGTCCGTCGACGATCCAGCGCATGGAGTCGGCCGACCATTCCAGCACGTAATCGCGGAACTCAGCAATCGTTCCTCCGTTGTCGAACTGATAGGAGAACTCGTCGATCTTCTTATTCGCCCAATCTTTGCCGTAATGCAGCGTCCCGAAGACATGATCGGGCAACCGGCCTTTGGCTTCCATCATATCGATCTCCCCGGAAGCGGGCCAATCTCCGTAAGCCCGGTGCTGAGGCATCAGCCAGATCGCCGGCCACAGCCCCTGTCCCACGGGCAGCTTGGCCCGAACGGTCAGCCTGCCGTAACAGAAGAAGAAACGGTCCTTCGTATCCATCCGCACGGACGTATACCCGAAGCTCCTGCCGTCCTCGGCCACAACCGTTTCCCGACAAGCCCGCAAATTCAATCCGTTTTCATCCAAATAGAGATTTTCCGAATTTCCCGTATAAAACTGCTGCTCCCCGTTGCCCCAACCCGGTTGGATGGCGTTGCCCTCTTCGTCGAGCAGGTCGTTCCCCTTCCGAATGTTCCATGCGCTCAAGTCGGCGCCTTGCTGCGTAAAATCCTGCTGCCAAATCAGCTTGTTCAACTCGCACACCCCTCTCCGTTTATCCCCAGAATACTGAATTTCCGCGGCGAGTCAAACAAACCTAAAAAAATGGGATAGTTTCAAAAACAGTGGCCTTTTTTTCGCGCGCCTATTTTTCTACGATGGAAGAGAAGGAGGCAGGCAAGATGGGCCAACATAAAACTGGACAGATGAAAGCGTTTTTTAGGCAATGGCAATTACAAAGCATGGTCGTTCCCGGCATCGTCTGGATGTTCATCTTTTGTTACATTCCGATGTTTTGGCTCATTATTGCTTTTATGGATTACAGCATTGCCAAGCCGATGCTACAGTCTCCTTTTGTCGGATGGAAGCATTTTGAGGCCTTTACCTCGGATGAGCGCTTCTGGCGTTCCATTCGCAATACGCTGGGGATGAGCGCGATCAAGCTGGCGCTGGGCTTCCCGATTCCGCTGCTGTTCGCTCTGCTGCTCAACGAAGTTCGCAGCATGCGCTTTAAACGCACCGTTCAGACGATTTCGTATCTGCCGCACTTTATTGCCTGGACGATTTTCGGCGGCATTATGCTGAACTGGCTGGGCGAGGGCGGCGTCATCAACCAGATCCTGATCGGGCTTGGCTTTCAAGAGCGCGAGATTCTGTACATCAGCGATCCGAAATATTTCTGGTGGATTACGTATTTCTCCGACACGCTCAAGGAAACGGGATGGGGCGCAATCATTTATATCGCGGCGATCTCCGGCGTCGACCCGGGCTTGTACGAGGCCGCGGAGCTGGACGGGGCAAACCGTTGGCAGCGGATGTGGCATATTACGATTCAATGCATACGCCCGACTATCGCGATTTTATTTATTCTCGCAGTCGCAGGAATGCTCGGCAGTAACTTCGACCAAATTTTTATGCTCAAGAACAACATGAACCTGAAGATGGCCGAAAGCCTGGACCTGTACGTGTACAACATGGGTCTCGTATCCGGTCGCCACTCCTTCTCGACGGCCGTTCTGTTTGCCCGCTCTATCGTGGCGTTGGCGCTGTTGTTCATGGCGAACTCGGCATCCAAAAAACTAAGCGGCGAAGGCATTTTCTGATAAGGAGGGAGAACGATGGGACGGCAGGGGAAATTCGGGCGCTTCGGCGTCTTCGATCTCTTCAACGGTTTGCTAATGATTCTCGTCTGTTTCGCAACGCTGTATCCGATGTGGTTCGTATTCATCAACTCGTTTAATGCGCCCAAGCAAGCTTTGCTGGGCACGGTCAACTGGTTTCCGAAGGAGTTCTCGCTGGCCAGCTACAGCGTCGTATTTAACGACAAAGTGCTGATGAACGGCTTTGTCATTACGATCTTGCGTACGGTGTTCGGAACCGTCGTGCACGTCTTGTTTACGGCCATTGTCGCTTACGGCCTGAGCAAGACCTATCTGATCGGCCGCAAGGTGTACATGAAAATCGCGCTGATCACAATGCTGTTCTCCGGCGGATTGATTCCGACGTTTATATTGATGACGAAGCTGGGACTGTACGACAACTTCATGGTGTTTATCATCCCGGCGATGTATTCCTTCTTTAATATGGTCATCTTTATCAGCTTCTTCCGCACGATTCCCGACAGCCTGGAGGAGTCGGCCAAAGTCGACGGAGCTTCGGACTACGGCGTTCTGTTCCGAATCGTGCTGCCCAACAGTATGGCCGTTCTGGCGACAATCGCGTTATTTTCCGCCGTCTATCATTGGAACGATTATTACCAAGGTGTGATCTACATTCGTTCTCAGGACATTTTGCCGATGCAGACGATCCTGTTTAAGATTATTGCGGAAAATTCGATGTCGCTTATGCAGCAGCAGGCGATGGCGCAGTTCGGCGCGAAGCTGCCGGGCAACTCCATCAAGTTCGCTTCCATGATGGTCGCCACGCTGCCTATTCTGGTGTTCTATCCCTTTATTCAGCGCTATCTCGTCAAAGGGGTCATGATCGGCGCGATTAAGGGGTAAGCAAAAATATATAATGACAATAAAGAGAGGATGAACATGCAATGAAGCGCAAATTATTTCAACCCGGCATGGCTCTGATTTTAGCGGCAGTACTGGCGCTCAGCTTGGCCGCATGCTCGAAGTCCGACAATGGTGAAAATAAGCCGTCGGCCCAGCCGTCCGCTAGCTCCGCGCAGCCGTCCGAGAGCGCATCGAGCGTGGCGAGCGCTCCGGCGCTTACTGCCGACGAGGCCGCGTGGAAGCAAGATACGAGCCCTGTCGATCTGACCTGGTTTGTAGGCGCTTCCTGGTACGGCCGCACTTGGGGCGACAGCTTAAACTCCAAGTACATTACCGAGAAGACGGGCGTTAACGTGAAGATCGAAGTCCCATCCGGCGACGCCAACGAGCAGATGACGCTGATGATGACCTCCGGCAAGCTGCCCGATTTGATCAGCATGGGCTCTTGGGAAACCGCCGTCAAAAAGCTGTGGGAAGGCGATCACGTGTATGCCCTGAACGAGCTGGCGGATCAGTACGATCCCTATTTCTACAAGGTGGCGGGTGACGGCACACTGAAGTGGTATCGCCAGGAAAACGGCAACACCTACGGCATCCCGAACGATTCCTACAGCCCGAATCTGATGCATGAGACCGGCATGACGGCCGCTAACCAAACGTTCCTCGTGCGCAAGGATTTGTACGAAGAGATGGGCAGCCCGGACTTGTCGACGCCGGATGGTTTCTTGAACGCGCTGCAATTGCTGAAGGATAAGTACTCCCAGTACAAAGGCCAGCCGATGAGCCCGTTCTTCGCACAAGGCAACGTTCCTTACGGAATGACCGAGTATTTGCAAAACCTGCTGGCCGTTCCGTACGAGAAGGACGGCAAAGTATACGACCGTATGACCGATCCCGACTATATCGCGTGGCTGAAAACGTTCCGTACCGCCTACGAGCGCGGACTGATCAATGTCGATTTCCTGGTCGATTCCGATACCCAGGTAGAGGAAAAAACAAACAACGGACGGTATTTTATGATGGTGCGCGAATGGAACGGCATGGCGGCGGTTAACCCGATGCTGGCCGCAAGCGAGAACCCGGATTCCTACTATATCGCGGTTGACGGACCGCAAAACAGCAACGGCGACAGCGCCAAGCTGTTCCCGGGCAACATGGACGGCTGGATGGTCACGATGATCAGCAAGTCGACCAAAAGCCCCGAGCGCGCGATCCGTTTCTTATCTTATCTGGCCAGCGAAGAAGGGCAGAGAGACCTGTTCCTCGGCAAAGAAGGCGAGATGTGGGATATGGTGGGCGACAAACCGACACTGAAGCCGGAAATGGTGCAATTGCTGGATACCGATATCGAAAAGCTGGAGAAAGAATACGGCATTATGGATACGTACTGGATGATGCGCAACCCGGTTATCGTCAATCAATGGCGTCCGGAGAAAGCTCCCGTCATCAAGCAGATGGAAGACTTCGCCAATGCGCAAGCCGATATCGACAGCGGCATCTACAAAGGCTTGGACCCGCTCGGCGATTCCGAGGTTGCGGTATCGTGGTCGCGGATCGCGCAAACTTGGGAGGAAGTCGTTCCTGAGCTGATTACAGCCAAGGACGATGCAGCCTTCGACAAAATTTTCGAGAGCTTCCTGTCCAAGCGCGACACTTACGGCTTCGAACAGGTCATGGTCTACCGACAGACCGAGCTGGATGCTCGCAAAGCTAAAATGGCGCAATAACCTGAATATCAAAGAAAATTGAGGCCGTCCCGCGTACGAGTTGTCCGATTTCGATTCGGACAGCTTGCGGGGCGGCCCGTTTCCCCCGCATCCCTAACGCCTTGGTTGGATTATATGATACGATTACGGGGGTGGGGAGGAATTCGATTTGAAGGCTTCGCTGACTGGAATAAGGAAGATTTACCGCAATTCTCGCATCTCGCGCAAGCTGTTTCTGGCTTTCAGCATTATGATCGCCGTTCCGGCCATCGCGATCTCTTTTTTATTTATCGGGATTAAGCAGAACCAGCTCTACAAGGACGCGATGACGACAGGCAGCGGCCATGTTGCCCGATTAAACGAGCAGCTGCGCAGCAAAATGGCGATGATTGAAAACGTTTCCTCCACAGCGCTGACCCAGAAGGCGTTCGTGGATTTTATTCATTCGAATATGCGCGGGGACGGCCTGCGTCTCGTTAAGTTTAGGCAAAATCAGTTCGAGCAGATGCATAACATCATCCAAAGCAACGAGATGATCAGCGAGCTCAGCTTTTATGTCGATAATCCGAACGTGTATGAAATTTGGCCTGAAATCTACCATTACGACAAATTCTGGCCTCAGGATTTCTGGGTGACGCTGCGCGAGGAGGGCGGTTCGGCCTACCGTCTGTTCGCGCTTAAAGACGGCGAGCATACGCTGTCTTACTATCGGCTCGTACGACTCCCGGGGCAACAGCAGAAGAAACCCAGCATAATGGAAATCCGTGTCGAGCACGGCGCCTTTTTCAGCGATCTGCTGGCGGAGGGAGGGGGGGATTTCTTCTCCGTGGTGATGGACGGAACGAATCCGTCCCGCTACGTGTACAATCAGGAGCATTCGTTTGCCCAGAATGCCGGGGACGAGTTGGACACGATTCTTGGCCGCGTGCATCAGCAGCTGGACGTGCTGCAGCAGAAAAGCCCCGTCAAAATTACCGAGGGCGATCAAACCTATTATGCGATCTACCGCTATATTGCTCCGCTGAACGCCTATGTGGTGGACATCGCTTCCCATCAGGCGCTTATGAAAGGACCTCGCAGTTGGTACATATGGGTGACGGCGATTGCCGCATTCGTGCTGCTGCTGATGCTGCTTCTCGTGTCGCATACGACGCGACGCATTTTCCGGCGGCTGGATCGCGTGCTGATCTCGATGCGCAAGGTTCGTCAAGGACAGTTGGACGCGAAAATCAATACCGGGCTCGGGGAGAACGAAAACGGCGACGAGATTGACGAGGTGGCCGTCAGTTACAACAATATGCTGGATGAAATCAAACGGCTGATGACGCAGGTGGTGGATAAGCAGCTGATTGCCAAAAACGCGCAGCTGCATTCGCTGCATTCGCAAATCAACTCGCATTTTCTGTACAATGCGCTAGAGTCGATCCGCATGCTGGCGGAGGTGCAGAAGCAGCCCGCCATCGCCGAGGCGCTGGTGTCGCTCGGCTCGCTGCTGCGCTACAGCATGAAGTGGCGCAGCGACACGGTTGCCCTCGGCGAGGAGCTTGCCAACATTCAAAGCTACATTCAATTCATTAACTTTATGGAGAGCGCAGATTTCACGCTGACGGCTGAGCTTCCTCCGGAAGTGCTCCGCTACGCGATTCCGAAGATGTGCATGCAGCCGATCGTGGAAAACGCAGCTCGTCACGCGGCGCCCAAGGGAGGCGGCGTGCGCATCCAAATTTCCGTCAAGGTGGAGAACGAAAGTCAGCTTATTGTAGAAATACGCGACGACGGAGCGGGTGTGGATCCGCAGACGTTGGCCGATCTGCAGGCCGCGCTGCGGGGCGATGCGGACACGCCGATCGTCGCTAGCAAGAACGGGCTGGGTTTAGAAAACGTGCATAAGCGTCTGCAGCTTCACTACGGCAAAGATTGCGGTTTGTGGATCGACAGCGTGCAGGGTGCCTTTACATGCGTGACGATACGCTTGCCTTGGGAGAATACCAACCTTGGGGGGTGGTAGAGGATGATCAACGTTCTGATCGTGGACGATCAAAAGCAAATACGCGACGGGCTGCAAGCGATGCTGAGCCAGTTTCCCGTGCAGCTTGACGGCATTCATAGCGCCGGCAACGGGATCGAGGCGCTCGAACTGTTGAAGCAAGAGAGCATTCAACTGGTCATTACCGACATCCGCATGCCGGACATGGACGGACTGGAACTGATGGCGCGCGCCAAGGAGGAACGGATTAAGGCCGATTTTCTGATCATTAGCGGCTACAGCGATTTTGCATACGCGCAGAAGGCGATTAGTCTCGGAGCCAAAGGCTATCTGCTCAAGCCGGTGAAGCGAGAGGACCTGCAGGCTTCGGTAGAGCATGTCCTGCAGGAAATCAGAACGCGGCAGGAGCTGTCTCGCAACATTAAGCGCATCTCCCGACGAGCGCGCGAGACAGATCGGAAAGAGCTGGTCATGTTTATGCAGGGCGCGGCGGGCGACGATGAATGGATCGGCCAGGTGGAGAGGCAAAATCCCGAGCTGTGGGCCGGATACCGGCTCATTCTGCTGCGGGAGGAGCTGCGGATCAACCAGCCGGGAGCCGACAGCGCGCACAGCATGGAATCGATCGCTTATCGCATATACAGTAGGCGGGGATGCGTCTGTCTGCAGCATCGTCCGCATCTGATCCTTGCGGTGGAGGTTGGGGAAGATCCGGGTGTTTTGCTCGCCGCGCTTCAGGCCGAGCGGATTGGCGCGATCGCGGCCGTAACCGGCCCGCAGTCGGGACTGAAGGAGCTGCCGAACGCCTATGCTCAAGTGCAGGAGCTATACCGCCACAGCTACCTGCTTCCGGAGAAGCGCTGCATTGTGCCCGCGGATATCGAAGGGCTGGATCAGCAGTGGCAGGTGCCCTACGAGGAACTGTACGCGCTGTTTCAAATGATCGGCGCTCACAACAGCGGGCAAATCGCCGAAGGCATCTCTAAAATTTTTCACAAGAGCGTGCTGCAGCGCTATCCGATTCGTTACACGCAGCAGTTGTGCCGCGCCACGGTACAGATGCTGGAGGAGTACGAGCGCGTCATCCGCCCGTACATGGGGGAGGAGGCGCTGGATGTGGACTGCCTGCGAAACCTGTTCGATTATCCGGGCATTCGCGATTATATTCAGGCGTTGCAGCAGCAGCTGCTCCGGCTGAATCAATTTTATTACGAGTTCAAGTGCAGCTATCGCAATTCTCAGGACTTGAACGAAGCGATCCGCTATATCCACGAGAATTATCATAAGCCGTTGGACCTGGCGATGGTGTCCAACCATGTCTCGCTGAATTACGCCTACTTTTCCAACCTGTTTAAGAAAAATATCGGCAAAGGCTTTGCGGAATACTTGCGCGACGTCCGACTGGATAAAGCGCGGCGGCTGCTGGCCGAAACCGAGCATAAGATCGTCGAAGTGGCGGCCATGGTGGGTTACGAGAGCTACAAAAGCTTTATTCGGGCTTTCCGCGACGTGATGGGCGTACAACCGACGGAGTACCGGCAGCGAATAAAACAGCAGGAGGAGAGGGAGGCGGACCGTCGCGGCTCGGCGCTCTGACGACAAATATAAAATATTGGGTTAAAGTGCAAAATATTGTACCTTTTTTCCCGACATGCCATTCGTTAGAATGAAATTGTCCTGCAGGAACAAGCGTCTGTAAGCGTTTACTAGTCGTCGGCTGGCGTCGCCGGCGCAAGCGCAAGGAATAAGCTTGATCACAAAGGAGGGCAATTAATGACGAGAGCATGCTATGCGGAGCATCGGTTAATGCAGAAGGTATTCACCCTTATGATGGTGGCGGTTCTGTTGGTCGGCGCAGGTGGGCCGGCGTCCCGGGTTCAGGCGGCGGGCACGACGATTACTTCTATGGCTTATTTCTCGGCGGCCGACGGCCCGGTCATCTCGAAATCGGGGGTAGGCCAGGCCAGCTACGGCTTTGTTATGCCGATCTTCAACGGAGGCTCCGCCAACTGGGCGGACGTGGTCGACGATCTGGGCGTCAAGGTGAAGACGGGCGGCAATTGGGTCGATATCGACAGCGTCGGCGGTTATGTCTACAACCAGAATTGGGGACATTGGAGCGACGGCGGAGCCAACGGCTTCTGGTTCATTCTCTCGGCCACAACGGAAATTCAGCTCTACTCCAAGGCGAACGGAGTTACGCTTAACTACACGCTCGCTTTTCAAAACATCAACGAAACGACGATCACCGCGATGTCTCCGACCCAGGGGCCGCAGATTACGGCAGGCTTTACCGGCGGAGCGGGCTTTACCTACCCGGTGTTCAACAACAACCCGGCCATTCCCTACGCGGCCGTAGCCAACGATTTGAAGGTGTATGTCAAACCCGTAAACAGCAGCACCTGGATCGACATCGAAAATAATGCGGCCAGCGGCTGGATTTACGACAGCAACTTCGGTCAGTTCACGGACGGGGGAGGCGGTTACTGGTTTACGGTAACGGAATCGATTCATGTCAAGCTGGCTTCCAAAACTTCTTCGGCAAGCTTGACTTATACGATCGTTTTTAACGAGCCGGTAAGAAACTCCTACACCCTCACGCCTTATGACGGAACGACCTATTCGGCCGACGCAAGCGGCGCCATCGGCATTCCGCTGCCCAAAATCGACGGGGGAGCGCCAATCGGCACGGAGTTGGGCAATTTCGTTTATCAGATCAACATCGGCGGACAATGGGTGGAGTTGGGCAATTCCAGTCAGAGCGGCTTCTTGTACTCCGGCAACGGTTATAACAATATGTCGGCTGCCAATCAGTGGGGATATTGGGCCGATTATATTTACGGGCTGTGGTTCCAGCCGATTCAGGAAAATATGCAGATTCGGATCGGTTATCCGTTAAACGGGCAGTCCGGGGGAAGCATCGGCAGCAATTACGTCACCTATACGCTGATCGGCAATCCGAATGCTCCCCGCCCGGATGAATCCGATCAGGAGGATATCGCCATCGGCACGCCAAGCGATCCGGCCATAGCCGGCATGACGCTGGTGTGGCAGGACGAATTCAGCGGCAGCCAGCTCGATGCGGGCAAGTGGAACTACGAGCAAGGCTATTATATCGGCAACGATCCGAATAGCTGGGGCTGGGGCAACGCCGAGCTTCAGCATTACACGAACAGCTCGCAAAACGTCTTCCTGCAAGACGGCAAGCTGAACATCCGGGCGCTCAACGATCCAAAATCGTTCCCGCAGGACCCTAACCGGTATGCGCAATATTCCTCCGGGAAAATCAATACGAAGGATCATTTCTCGTTCAAGTACGGCCGAGTCGATTTCAGGGCGAAGCTGCCAACCGGCAACGGCATTTGGCCGGCGCTGTGGATGCTGCCGGAGGATTCGGTGTACGGCGCATGGGCGGCATCAGGCGAGATCGACGTGATGGAAGCGAAGGGACGTTTGCCGGGCACGACCAGCGGCGCGGTGCACTTCGGGGGACAATGGCCGGTGAACCGGTACATTGCCGGAGAGTATCATTTTCCGCAGGGACAGACGTTCGCCAACGATTTTCACGTCTATACGTTGATTTGGGAAGACGATAATTTCAAATGGTATGTGGACGGCAAATTCTTCTTTAAGGTGACCCGGAATCAATGGTATTCCGTAGCGGCGCCGAACAATCCGAACGCGCCTTTCGACGAGCCGTTCTACATCATCATGAACTTGGCGGTCGGCGGGCATTTCGACGGCGGTCTGTCGCCGGACCCTAGCGATATTCCGGCCACGATGCAGGTCGATTATGTGCGGGTTTACGAGCCGGGCGGGGGCGGAAATCCGGGTATCGTGCCGGTTACGGGCGTCTCTCTGAATCAGAGTACGGCGCAGCTTCAGGTCGGTCAGAACGTGCAACTGAATGCGACCGTAGCTCCGTCCAATGCGACGAATAAGCAGGTGACCTGGACGGTTTCCAACTCCGGCGTCGCTTCCGTAAGCCAGAGCGGCGTCGTAACCGGAGTGTCTCCTGGCACGGCAACCGTGACCGCCACGACAGCCGACGGCAACAAAACGGCGGTCTGCAACGTTACGGTCGTTTCGACCACGATCGTCATCGGCGATTCGGTGCGCGGCCTCAAGAAAACAGGCGATAATCTGCTGTTTTACGTCAACGGCGCTACGTTCGCCGATCTTCACTACAAGGTGAACAACGGCGTACAGCTTAATGTGGCGATGACGACGGCGGGCAACGGCAACTTCACCTACCCGGTCAACAATCTGCAAGCCGGCGATACGGTCGAATACTTCTTTACCTACAATCCGGGGCAAGGAGCTCTGGATACGCCTTGGCAAACCTATGTTCACGGCGTAACTCAGGGAACTCCGGAGTAAGCCTGAAAAACGAGGGATGTTGTCAGGTTAAAGCTTGTCGCTCCACGGCCCAGGCGGATGGATAGCGTCTTAGCGAACCCGAGCTGCGGGGTGAAGGCCAATAAAGTGTCTGAATGCCCAATAGCCGCGGTCGCCCATAGTTCGCTTAACCTGACAACATTGCCCCCAACCGACTCGATTCGGTTGGGGTGTTTTTTTCCGGCGATGCTTCCGTTTATTCTATTCTAATTTTGACTGCCACAGAATGAGCCGGATCAGTTAGCTGCGTTATCCCATACGTCCACGCGCTTGCTCGTTTGCCGATTAGCGAATCGTTGAAGGGGAGGGCGGAGTTGTCCTGTTCTTTCGTGAACCATTTTCCGTCCTCGGCCAACGTGATCCAGATGCTACTTTTATCCTCGTTAGAGATCAGCATCCGATTTTTGTCCGCATCGACCTCTTTGACTGTCCCCGTAATATCCGCGTTCCTTGTGCAGCATTCCTTTACAGCAACCTTAAGCGGAAACGTTGTTCCGGCGGCTTGGAATATTGTTTCTCTAATTTTTTGAACATCCGCGCTGGAAACCATCCGTTCAATGTCTCCGTAGCTTCTGATTTCAACCCAAAAACGCTCGTCCGTATACTCGAACAAAATGATTTCAATGGCATTAGTTTGTTCAATGGCTTGTTTATGCTCCACGACGGATTTGGTGATTCTCTCAATATCGGGTTTGTCGATTGTCGGATTGCTCGGCAATAGTGTTACAGTAACAGGATTCGGCGTATATTCAAGGTTCAGTCCCAAGGCTGTGGCGGCAAATCGCAAGCTGACGTAAAGAGAGCCTTTGTGTAGAAAAGGGGCTTGCGCCAACTCGTACTCTGCTTCGTTTACCCATGCTGTGAGGCCCGATTGAGCTATCTTAATGCTTACGCCGTCTTTCGTTGCGGTTGCGGCTTTTTCATTTGTATTCCAGCCCACCTCTGCTCCGAACGCTTCGAAAAATTGCTGGAACGGAACCATGATATGATTGTTATAGATGATGGCATCGGCTGAGATGTCCATAAGCTGGTCTTGGTGGGTAATAATTAGCGGAATGGCGCCGCTGTTTGGAGACTGAGCATAAACGTAAGGAGATTGACCAAGGGTCAACAGGGAGAAAAGGCTAATGATTAATTTTCTCATTCGAATTCTCCTTTCCTAAATTTTCTTGTTCTAGATAAGACGCGATTGAGGCAGTTTTGTTACTCTGGATAGTCGAGTTTTTTAACTCAATGGAGGTTAGGCTCTTCAATTAGCAGATATTCGAACCTGGCTAGCGCCGCCGCATGTCACTATTGAATCCGGAAGCCGTGAAAATCTGTTGAGACAACTTGGTAGCGGACGGTTCTGCCTACTTTATCTCTTTTTTGCTTTGGCAAAATCGGCATTAGTAGTCCTTTTTCCCCTAGCTTGCGCAAGTGTCTAGCAGCTGTCTTGCGACAGATGCCTAAACTTGCAGCTAATCGCGAAGGCATAATCGGAGCGTTGGCCGCGCAGGCCAAATCGTAGAGAGCTTTCTCGATGGGAGTAAGCCGAACAAAGCTAAGCCCGCTTAGTCTACCGAGTAACTGTTGAATTATTTGCTGACACCGTTTAGGTTTATCTCGAACGTTTTCATATGAGAATCTGAGTACGATCCAACCATCTACAACCAAATGATTCTGCCGAATCAGATGGTCGGAGAACTTTTGTTGATCGATATCTTTCCAATGCGGCCCATAACCGTCGATTTCGATGCAGATTTTATAGCCTTCCGTATGGTAGGCAAAGTCGAGATAGCGGCGGCCGTCCTTGAAATCGCTAACCTCGTATTCTGCGCTTAAGCCAATGAAGTTCTTGAACGAGGGCCACCACACGTTTGTTAGAAATAACTTTTCCGCATGATGGTCAACGCCGGCGAATCTCTGTTTTCTCTTTCCCGTACTGCTCGCCAGTTGCTCCTCCATCCACATCTCATATGAAATCTCAAAATTTTCGTCTCCCGCACCAGGCCTTTTTACCTCCATCTATTCAACATCCTTTCTTCATGAAAAATAAAAGCCGCTTAAACCGGTGACTAACCAGTTTAAGCGGCGTGTGCTTCACGTCCGGATTCTAACTATATTTCCAAAGTATCATGCATCCAAAGGGGATGCAACACTTTTAGCAACATTTCAGCGGCAGGACTCGGATGAGCGGGACGGAGTTGATTGGAATGTAGCGGATACGAAGGCCTAAAATGAGCCTTGGCGGTTACTCGGATCAAGCGAAGCGTGCTATTGGAGCGTGATGAGCCGGAAGGTGGCGGATACGAAGGCCTAAAATAGGCCTTGGCGGTTACTCGGATCAAGCGAAACGTGCGATTGGAGCGTGATGAGCCGGAAGGTGGCGGATGCGAAGGCCTAAAATAGGCCTTGGTGGTTACTCGGATCAAGCGAAGCGTGCTCTTGGAGCGTGATGAGCCGGAAGGTGGCGGATGCGAAGGCCTAAAATAGGCCTCGGTGGCGCGAGGGGGCGGGGGAGCGGAGGGCCAAAAAAGTGCCTTGACGATTGAGCTGTTTAGCTTAAAGAGGGACGATACGTTCAAATGCGTTCACAAATGTTCGTAAATGTGTGTTATAATGATTTCGAACGATAACGAACCTATTCGGAGGTAAGCAAACTCATGGAAATTAGACATTCGACGAACCCGGCCGACGCCAAGCAATACGATACCGCGAGACTGCGCCAGCAATACTTGATCGAGAGCCTGTTTCAAGCGGATGAAATCAAAATGGTGTACGCGCACGACGACCGTATGATTATCGGCGGAGCGCACCCCGTTAACGCGGCACTGACGATTGAAGCGGCCGATGTGTTGAAGACGGAGTATTTCTTGGAGCGCCGGGAGGTTGGCTTTATTCACGTTGGCGGCGGAGAAGCGGTCATCGAGGCGGATGGGGAGCGCTATTCGCTGAACAAGCTGGATACGCTCTACGTTGGCAAAGGCACGCGGAGCCTGACTCTGTCCAGCGCAAATGCGTCCAATCCGGCGAAAGTGTATTTTACTTCGGCGCTTGCTCATGCGACATACCCGACGCGCAAAGTATCTGTGCAAGAAGCGAATACGCTGAACCTCGGCTCGCTCGAATCGTCCAATGAACGCACGATCCATCAGATCATCCACGAAAACGGCGTGCAAAGCTGCCAGCTGATGCTCGGAGTGACGCTGTTCAAACCGGGTAGCGTCTGGAACACAATGCCGGCGCATTTGCACGATCGTCGCATGGAAGCGTATCTGTACTTTGACATGAACGCCGATGCGAGAGTGTTCCATTTTATGGGTGAACCGAACGAAACTCGTCATATCGTCGTTGCGAACGAACAGGCGATTATTTCTCCAAGCTGGTCGATTCACTCCGGAGCGGGCACAAGCAGCTACGCATTCGTGTGGGCGATGGCGGGGGAAAATTATACGTTTAAGGATATGGATGTTGTCCCTATGGATGCGTTAAAATAGCAGCAACTGCTTATTCGGGAGGAACTGCCCATACATGCTTGCGATTACGCGTCATCAACTGATTTTGGAATTGCTGCAGGAGAACGGGACTATTCAGGTGTCCGAGCTGAGCGAACGATTTTCGGTCACTCCGAAAACGATTCGCGAGGATCTGGAGAAGCTTGAGGAGAAGGGCTTGCTCTCGCGGATTCACGGTGGGGCTGTCAGCCGCTCCGATGTGTCCGGCTCGATGCTGCCGCTGCAAATTCCGAATACGAAGCACGTCCCCGAAAAGGAAGCGATCGCCGCGCATGCGCTGCGCTACGTTCGACAGGACGATGTGATCGCTCTCGATGCGGGCAGTACAACGCTTGAGATCGCAAAAATGCTGCCCGACATGCCCCTGACCGTACTGACCAACGATTTGTTGATCATGCGTGAGTTGATGGGCAAGGAGCAGATCAGACTGGTAGTCCCGGGCGGCTATCGTCACCGCAACGTGCTTGTCGGCAACGATGCTCTGGAATGGCTGGCGCGTCTGAACGTGCAGAAGCTGTTTCTGTCGGCAACGGGCGTACACGACAAATTTGGCTTGTCGGTGTTTACAGGGGAACTGCTTGATCTGAAGCGGGCTTATTTGTCCGGGGCGAAGGAGGTTTACGGAGTGGCCGATCACAGCAAGTTCGATCGGGCCGCTCTGCAGACGTTCGCCGCTCTGGAGGATTTGGACCTGCTGATTACGGACGACGGACTTTCCGAGGAGGTTCGTCGCCGTTACGAAGAAGGAGGCAAGGTGAAAATTGAACTCGCATCAACGAAACCGATTTGATCTGGCAGGCAAAACCGCCATCGTCACCGGAGCGGGCAGAGGGCTCGGCCAAGCGATTGCCGTAGGTTTGGCGGAAGCCGGCGCAAACCTCGTGCTCGTCACGAACCGTACCTCCGCCGAGGAGACCAAGGCGAAGGCCGAAGCATACGGCCGCAAAGCGATTATCGTGCAAGCCGATGTCGCCGATCGCAGCAAGCTGCCATCCGTGATCGACGCAGCCGTCGAAACGTTCGGAGGCTTGGATATTCTTGTGAACAATGCGGGTATTATCCGCCGGGCGCCTGCGATCGAGCACGCTTATTCCGACTGGCAGGAAGTTCTTGATGTCAACCTCAACTCCGTGTTTGTCCTAAGTCAGCTCGCGGGAGAGCTGATGATTGAACAGGGACATGGAAAAATCATCAACATCGCGTCCATGCTCAGCTTCCAGGGCGGCATCAACGTGCCTGGGTACACAGCCAGCAAGCATGCGGTCGCAGGTTTGACCAAGGCGCTCGCCAACGAATGGGCGTCCAAGGGCGTACAGGTGAACGCGATCGCTCCGGGCTACATGGCGACGGACAATACGGAAGCGCTTCGCAACGATCCCGTCCGCAGCCGCCAAATTCTCGATCGCATTCCGGCAGGCCGCTGGGGCGCGGACGAGGATCTTGTCGGTCCGGCAATTTTCCTCGCTTCCGCGGCTTCCGATTACATGAACGGGCACGTGCTGTGTGTGGACGGCGGCTGGATGAACCGTTAATCGAGCTTACCTGACCGAACGGGATACCGGCAAATGTTCGTGCAATAAGGGATGAATAAGGGGAGACGGCCAAGCCGCCGGAAGGATCGCGGCTTACCGTTTCCCCTTTAACGCTTTGTACTCCTCGTTCTCCCAACGGTGTAGAAGCGGGTAGGGGTCGAACGCCCATTCAACGAGACCTCTGTCCCTGTAGATGCCGTAATGCAGGTGGGGAGGAAACTTGCCTTGCGTACCCGGACGCCCGTAGCCGGAGCTGCCGACCCAGCCAACCACTTGCCCGGGACTCACGATGTCTCCGGTTTTTATATTTTTGTCGAAGCCGGACAGATGTGCGTAATAATGATACAGATTGTTCAGGTCGCGAATGCCGATTCTCCAGCCTCCGTAGGCATTCCAGCCTTTAATTTCGATAATTCCGTAGCAGGTGCTCCTGACCGGAACGCCATGGCCGGCGAAAATATCCGTTCCCTCGTGGATCCGTCTGCCGCCCCAGCCGCGCTTGTTGCCCCAAGTGCTGCGATAGGAGTATGTGCTTTTCAGAGGCAGAGGAAAGGTATGTCCGGACAAGTCCAGACGATTGAAATGCCGGTACAGCTTGGCGAATTGCATAATGCGCTGCACCGCTCGCGTGTTATGGTAATACTCCCACAGACCGATGCTGAAATCGTCCTCCGCGCTGCCGTACTGCAGCGCCTGCACCGCAACCGAGTAGAGCAGATCCTCATCCTTGCCGCGATCCGCGATTTTGTCCCCGGAGCCGTCTTGACCGATCCCGCGAAAAAAACGGATAGACGCCGGGTTCGTATCCTCCTTAGTCGGGTTCAGATCGCCGCTCCAGCGTTCTTCCGGAACGTATACGCCGGCAACCGCGCCTTGGCGAAGCGGCCTCGTTTTCGGATGGGCTTGCGATATCGTCCGTTCGTATTGATCGATGGCCGCGATGTACGGCCATTCCAAGCCGGTCCTCAGACTGATCGCTTCGTATAGCCGCCTGCGCTTCGCGTATTCTTCGGACAGTGACGGCCGATCCGTATCCGCTCCGTAAGCGGCGGGCGCGTAATCGCTTGTTCCCAGCGTCAGGAGACCGACAAAGGCCGCAATAAGCGCATAACGGAAGCCGCCGCCGAATCTCCGCCAATCGTGTAGCAACATGACTCCTCCTCGAGCTCGACTTCAAATCCATTTGTTCAGCCTATATAAGAAGTATGGTTTACAGATCATTGGTTTTTATCCGAATCGTGCTATAATAAGGAGGACAGAAAGAGGGGAATTCCTATGACGACCGGCGCAAAACCGCGCAAACCCGAATGGCTGAAAATCAAGCTGACGACAGGGGAACCTTACCAGGAACTGAAGCAAGTAATGAGGAGCAAGACGCTGCATACGGTTTGCGAAGAGGCGCGTTGTCCGAACATATATGAATGCTGGGCGAATCGCACGGCGACTTTTATGATACTTGGGGATATTTGTACGAGGGCTTGCCGTTTCTGTGCGGTCAAAACCGGGCTGCCAACCGAGCTTGATTTGCAGGAGCCGGAGCGGGTGGCGGAAGCCGCAGACCAGATGGGGCTTAAGCACTGCGTCGTCACCTCTGTGGCGCGGGACGATCTGAAGGATGGAGGAGCATCGATCTTCGCGGCGACGATCAAGGCGATCCGCAAGAGAATGCCGTTCTGCAGCGTCGAGGTGCTGATCCCGGATTTTCTGGGCAACCCGGATTCCCTTCAGATCGTAATGGACGCCAAACCGGACATTTTGAACCATAACATCGAGACGGTCGCCCGGCTTTCGAACCGCGTGCGGGCGAAGGCCAAGTATCCGCGTTCCCTGGAACTCATCCAGAGAGCGAAGGAAATGCAACCGAACATTCCGACGAAATCGAGCATTATGCTCGGTCTCGGGGAAACCTACGAAGAAGTGCTGCAGGCGATGGACGATTTGCGAGCGGTGGATTGCAACATCTTAACGCTCGGACAATATTTGCAGCCTTCCCCGTCGCATCTGGACGTCGTCAGATACGTTCATCCGGACGAGTTTGCGGCGCTTAAGGAGGAAGGCTTGAAGCGGGGCTTCTCCCACGTGGAGTCCGCGCCCTTCGTACGCAGCTCGTATCATGCGCATGAGCAAGTCAAATCCGCGGAGGCGAGAACGAACGGTCTCCAGAAGGAGAGCGTAACATGATTTTCATGGCAGGAGGCAATGCGTACTCGCTGGTCCATGAATACAAGAACGGCTGGAATCCCGAAGCTTTCCGCGAGAGGTATAGCGAAGTTCTCGAACGATTCGATTACGTCGTCGGGGATTGGGGCTATAATCAGCTCAGACTCAGGGGCTTCTACCGGGACGGGCACCCGCGGGCAAACAAAGAATTCGCGATTTCCAACTTCGTCGACTATATTAACGAATACTGTAACTTCGGCTGCGCGCATTTCGTGCTGGCCAAGCTGGATATGAACGCGCTGCCTCCCGATGCGGTCATCGTCAAGGAGGAAGCTGCGGAAGCAGTCGTCGCCCTGAACGAGACGGGAGAACAGGCTGCGGAGACGGCAGCCGCTTTAAGCGGCCCGATTTTGCGCTGGCCGCTTAAGGAGCGCGCGGGCGGGCCTGTTCGCGTCCCGAATATCACCGTTTCCGCGGTAGCTCGCGCGGCTGCGGATGCGGAACGCCGCGAAGCGGAACGACGCCATTCGGGACAGGAGAGGGAGCAGAGAGGGTTCGGCAGCTCCTCTTTCTCAGGTCGGGGAAACCAGGCGAGGAACGGGCAGGAATCCGGCTCCCAGCGTCAAGGACGCTCGCACGGTTCTTCAGGAAGCGAGCGAAGGGCGCAGGGCCAGGGTAGCGGACAAGCTTCGAACAAGCCCCATTTTCGAGGCGGGAATAAGACGAACCATCCGGACGCTGCATCCTCGAGAGAGGGAACTCGTCACGATGGAAACCGCAAAGAGTCGCCTCGACAAGGCCAGGAAGGCTTTCGCGCAGACGCTCCGCGCAAGGAAGCTCCGCGCGGCGAAGGCTCCCGCAACGAAAGTCATCGCAATGAAAATCATCGTAGCGAAGGCTCTCGCAACGACAGCCACCGCAGTGAAGGCTATCGCAATGAGGCCCAACGCAGCGAGGGTTCCCGCAACGAAGCCGCTCGCCCCGACAATCGTTGGCAGAACCGGAATCGGAGACGCAAAAGCTTCGGAGGCAAGCCGGGCAATCGCCCCGAAGGCGGCTCCCGCCCGGATTCAGGCGCTTCCAAATCAAACGATTAGCCCAGCATCGTCTAAATACAATTCAAAAAGGCGTGTATCTCCCTCGGTAAGCAACGAAGGGAAAGGTACGCGCCTTTTCTGCTATTAAACCGAACCGATGAACGCCTCGCGAACGCGATTCCAAAACGTAAATGGACGGTAACGGGCAAAGGTGACTTTCTTCTCGGCGACTCTGCAAGTCATCGAACGAACGCCGACCCGCGCCATTAGCATATGATCGACGCCTATGATCAGCTCCTCCTCCGGATCCGGGGGCACGATGTCGCAATGATGATGCTTGGGCAAAATGACCGACGATCCGAGCGTTCTGTAGACGCGGTTGTTGATGGAAGCGATTTCGGCGATTTGCAGCGCCTCCAGCGACGGGTGGATGACGGCTCCGCCGAGACTTTTGTTATAACCTGTGCTGCCCGTCGGAGTAGAGATGACGATACCGTCGCCGCGGAACATTTCGAACGGCTCGTCATTGATCTGGATCGCCGCCACAAGCGTTCCTTCCGCGCTCTTCAGCGTAAATTCGTTAAGTACGAGATGCGTTTCCTTGCCTTCAGCCGTATCGATCTCGACATGCAGCAGAGGATAATGGATGTTGCGCGGCTCGGACGATGCCATCAGATCGAGCAGCTCCACGATTTCGTTCTTCTGCCAATCCGCATAAAAGCCAAGATGCCCGGTATGAATCCCGATGAAGGCGATGCGATCCAACTGATTCTTATAGCGATGGAAAGCTTGCAGCATGGTGCCGTCTCCGCCGATAGTAACGACGGTTTCGGGCGCTTCTTCGTCATAAACAAACCCTCGCGTACTCGCTTGGGCTTGGAACTGTTCCGATAATTCCCGGGACAACCGATCTCCCCGATCAAGCAATGCATACTTCAAACGTCGGCCGCTCCTTCCAAATGGACCTTGATAACCGATGCCGATTCGATGCACGAAAGGGATCGTTGTCTTGATCATACCCAATAACTTGACCGAATTCAATCTTTGGCAGAGTCGGAAGCAAGCCTGGACCAGATACGCCGCATTCCGATCGCGGCTGTTCCTGAGACGACGATCAAGCCGATGGCGCAGGCGAATAGAACGGGCGGCCATATCAGAGCGGCTTGCCACCCGAAGCGAATACCGACGGATTCGGACGACATATTCGCCCAAGCAGGAACGACGGAGGACCAGCCCGCAGCTTCTCCGGCTTCTCCCCGATAGAGAAGCGGCCAGAACACGTACACAAGAAGCATCGCAATTAGGCCGTGAATGAATCTCGTCCGGGCGAACGGCCAGTATCTCCAGCCGGAGCTGCTCATCAAGCCGGCCACTTGCGCATGAACGGACAAGCCGGCCCAAGACAGCACAAAAGCGGCGACGGCAATCCGATCGACAAGAGGGATCGCCGAATCGGCTGCGGCGGCTTTGGCTCCCAGCGTCACCTCGAAAGCTCCATGCATATAGGCCTCGGACAGCTGCGGAGGTAGCCCGAACCACGGCAGCAACTGCGCCGCCAACTGCCGTACGGGCGTCAGCAAGCCTCCGTGTACGAGCAGATCGAGCGCAGCGGAGAAGAAGACGACCAATCCGCCGACGATCATCATGAGGGCAAGAGACGACTGCAGCGACTGCTGCAGCAATATGCCTAACGGCCGTCCGTCCTCCAGCCGGGCACGGTGCATGGCGGTTAGCGCTGCGCGCCAACGGCCGGTCTTCGCCGCTCTATTGTCCGTCCGCGCCGCAATTTGGAGCGTATCGCCGCGGCGTTTCCCAAAGCGCGAAGCGATGCCGAGCAGGAGGGCGCCGCTATAGTGGGCGGCCGCAAGCACGGGAGCGGCATGCGAATTGCCGAAAAAGCCGATACATACGGCTCCGATCAAGAAGATCGGATCGGACGTCGTCGTCATTGCCACGAGCCGCTCTCCCTCGTCCCGCGTAACGAGCTTTTGATCCATCAGACGCGAGGTTAGCCGCGCGCCTACCGGATAGCCCGATACGAAGCCCATCGAGACGATAAAGCCGCCTACGCCCGGAAGGCGGAACAGCGGCCGCATGAACGGGTCCAGCAGCGTTCCCATGAAATGGACGATGCCGAAGCCGAGCAGCAGCTCGGACAGAACAAAAAAAGGGAACAGGGCGGGAAACAGCACCTCCCACCATACCGACACGCCTCTAAGCGAAGCGTTGAGCGCGCCCGAGCCGTCTCCCAGAGCGAGACAGCCGATCAGCAGAGCCGCTCCTCCGATAGCCAGCGCGCCGGCCAGCGCGAAGCGGCGATCTTTATTTTCCGGATTCGCGCTTAAGGGAACCACGGTCATACCTCCATTCGTACATGCCTTGTCCCAATATATGACGGCTTCGGGACAATGTTTCCGATCGTCTGACAGGCTGCTATAATTTGTTGAAACCGCTTGCAAAAAACAGTGCAAAAAATCGCGAACATATGCTACAATAGAACTAGATCGAACGGATCTAATCCGCGTAAATCCAAATTCATCGAGCTGGAGTGATGAGTATGGCGGCAGTGGTCGCAGGACTAATTGTATGCGCTTTCGTATATGTCATTCGGGAATCGTTGACTCCTGTGGAAGAGGAAATATAAATTCATGCGCAGTCGGCAAGCCGCCGATTCCAATCGCCCCTTTGCGGGCGATTTTATTTTTTGCCGAGAGGAGGGCGGGAGCGTTATGGTATAATGAAACAGAATGCATGACGTTCAACCTATTCCAGGCTATCGCGCGCATGCCGATGCCGCGATGTGATACAGGAGGCGCAATTGTGTCCAGCTACGCAACGATTTACGATGCGATCGGGGGAGCCGAGACGATCCGGGAGATCGTGACCCGTTTTTATCCGAAGGTTCAAGCGCACCCGCTGCTCGGTCCTCTATTTCCGGAAGATATTCATCCTGTTATGGAGAAGCAATTTTTGTTTCTATCGCAATTTTTGGGCGGTCCGCCGCTTTATTCCGACGAATACGGGCATCCGATGATGAGAGCTCGTCATTTGCCGTTCCCGATTACGCCCGAGCGCGCCGAGGCATGGCTGGCGTGCATGGCTGAGGCGTTGTCCGAAACCGGCGTTCCCGAATCTCTGCAGAAGCTGACGATCGAACGGCTGTCCGGTCCGGCGCATCATTTTATCAATACCGAATCCGAATCATCTCACTCTTAAGGAGGCCCGTTATGGAACCGCTCTTCCAGATTAAAGTGACTTGCATCTGCTGCGAACAGAGCTTTCAAACCTCTAGAGTTCGGCCAAGCTTGAAGAGAGCGGTGAGGGCGGATACCGATTTCTGCTCCTATTTCAAAACGGTGAACCCGGATTATTACGTCGTAAGGGTATGTCCGTATTGCGGCTTCGCATCGACGGAAAATTTTTCGGAAACGATCAACGAGAAGCAGAAGGCGATTTATTACGATAAAATGGGAAGCCATTGGAAAAATCGGGACTACGGAGGGGAACGCAGCGCGCAGGATGCATTGGAATGCTACAAGCTCAGCCTGCTTACGGCTCAGTCGATCGGGGAGAAGGATCGGGTCGTCGCCGCTCTGCTTCACCATATCGCTTGGCTGTACCGTTACGACGGTAAGAAGGAGCAGGAAGACCGCTTCCTGCAATTCGCTCTGGACGCTTACGTTCGGGTGTACGAGACGGCGAGCGACACGACCAGCCCGGCTCGGTTGATGTACTTGATCGGGGAACTGAACAAGCGACTGGGCAATTATCATGAAGCCGTCCGATGGTTCGGAAGGGTCATTCACGATAAGAAAATCGTCGACGCCGCGATGATTCGCGCATCGCGCGAGCAATGGCAGGGCATTCGGGAAGAGATGACCGGACAAGGTCTTGAGCTTCCGGAGGAAATGGTCGAGAACGGGGCGTCGTAAGCCCTGCTGCTGTAGCTGCTACCGAATGGCACGGTTGGCAAGCAGATAGTCCCGATCCGCATCGATAATGCGCAGAGTCCCTTGGCAGCAGGGGAAAACGATCGTTCTTTTACGGGCGCCGCCGTACATATCCCTTACCTCTTCGGGAGTAAGCGGCAGGCGGACGTTGGAGCTTCGGCAGTAGGGGCATTCCTGAGCGATGACGTCCTGCATCAGTACGTCATAGGGCAAACTATGGTTTAAAGGAATCAATGTAGTCCTCTCCTTGTCTGCTTCGCGATTAAAATTGGGCTCTTTGAATAACCTCTTAAAGATACCTTACGGCAACGCCCTAACGCAATAAGAATGGAGCAGTGAGATGATGACAAAACCGATATGGAACCTGGAGTCGCTCTTCGCGGGCGGCTCATCTTCGCCTGATTTCTCGGCTTTCGTGGAGGAGGCCGAAGCGGGCTGCGCCGCCTTGCTCAAGGAGCTCCAGACCGGCGACGACTCCGTTCCCGACGAGCGGCTGCTTGCGGGCTGGACGGCTAAGCTGCAAGAGACGCTCGCCAGACTGCGGGAAGCCGATTCCTTCGTCGCCTGCTTGACGTCCCAAAATTTAAGCGACAAGCGGGCGGTGGGCTGGACGGAGAAAATTCAGACGTTGGCGGCGCGCTACAAGCAGGCTTCCGATCTGTTCGACGCGAAGCTATCGCTCGTGCCCGATTCCAGCTGGGAGGAATGGATGGCGCAGTCGGAGCTTGCCGCTGTGCGGTTCCCGCTTACAGAGAAGCGAGACTTCGCGAAGGAGAAGCTTTCTCCGGCGCTGGAGGCGGTTGCCAGCGAGCTTGCCGTGGATGGCTATCACGGATGGGGCGAGCACTACAATACGGTTGTCGGAAGAATCGCGATCGCTTGGGAAGAGGAGGATGGCAGCACCGTTCATCTCTCCGCAGGGCAAGCGGCCAACAAGCTGGACGATCCATCTCAGGCCGTGCGTGACGCAATGGCGGTCAAATGGGAGGCGGCATGGGCGGAGCAAGCGGACCTGGGAGCGGACACGCTGAACCGGATCGCCGGCTTCCGGCTGAAGCTGTACGGTCTTCGTGGCTGGAGCGATCCGCTCAAGGAGCCTCTGGCAATTAATCGCATGAGCCGCAAAACGCTTGATGCGATGTGGGAAGCGGTGGAGGGCAGCGTCGAGCCGCTGAAGCGCTATTTGGCGCTTAAGGCTCGGATGCTGGGCAAAGATAAGCTAAGCTGGCACGATGTGGACGCTCCGGTCTCTTCCACCCAGTCTAAAATCCCGTACAATGAGGCGGCTTCGCTCATTACGGATGCCTTTACGCAGTTTTCGCCCCGATTGGCGGAATTGGCGCGGACGGCGTTCGCCGACAATTGGATCGAAGCGGAGGATCGCCCGGGCAAGAGGCCGGGAGGCTTCTGCACAAGCTTCCCGATCGGTCGCCAAAGCCGAATCTTCATGACGTATTCCGGGACGCCCGGCAATGTGTCCACGCTGGCGCATGAGCTCGGGCACGCCTACCATGCGCGGCTCGTACAAGAGCTGCCGCCGCTGGCGCAGGAGTACGCGATGAACGTGGCCGAGACCGCCTCCACCTTTGCCGAAGCGATCGTCAGCGACGCGCTGCTGAGCAGAGCCGAGAGCGACGCCGAGAAGCTTGCTCTGCTGGACGAACGGCTGCAGCGGGCTGTCGCTTTCTGCATGAACATCCGCGCGCGTTTCCTGTTTGAGACGCGCTTCTATGCTCGCCGCGCTTCGGGCATGCTCGAGGCCGCCGAGCTGGGAGAGCTGATGACGGAAGCTCAGCGAGAAGCGTTCGGCGATGCGCTGGGCGGCTGGCATCCCCATTTCTGGGCGTCTAAGCTGCACTTTTATTTGACGGACGTCCCTTTTTACAATTTTCCGTATACGTTCGGTTATTTGTTCAGCACCGGGCTTGCAGCGGTAGCCGCCAAGGAAGGCGAAGCTTTCGCCGAGCGGTACGACGCTCTGCTGCGCGATACCGCCGTCATGACCGTCGAGGAGCTGGCGCTTCGCCATCTTGGCGTACGCCTGGACGAGCCGGAATTTTGGAACGATGCGGTTGCCAAGGCGGTCTCCGATGTGGACGCATTCGCCGCTTTGTGTAAGCCGTAAGGTAGCGACTGCGCAATCGGTTGGCCGTGCACAGAGTCAACCAGAAAAAGGAAAATAAACAAAAGAAAAATATCGGGCATTACAAAGGCGACATTGCGGCGGGAAAAGGCATGAAACGCTTCGTTTCGAACGATTTCATGCTTTTTTCCTATTTTATTTGCTTTTGAGTAGACAAAATCATTGAAATATTCTAAAAATTCAATTATACTGAGTCCGAAGTCCCGAATGGAATACTTTGGATTTGTCGGAAGTAATAGAGAAACCAAGCGCGAAGGAGGAGTATAATGTCATCTCACCAAATTTCTTTGGCCCGTCAGATCGACTTGGCTTTGGAGAGACTGGGAAGAGAATTGAAAGGAATGACGGCCGGCACGATCGTACTGCAAATTCGGGAGGATTCGGTCGGCAGATTCGGCATCCGCCATCTTCCCGTCGATTGCGGCAATCGCGCTCCCGTCGCTGCGGGGTTGACGGCTGAGCAGGTGCTTGAATTGCGGCAGCTGGCTATTGAGGCATTAAGGCATAAGAGCGGTTGGACACATGGAGAAATTTCTTACGATTTCGTGTTGAAGCAGGGGCGGGTACTCGTCAGTGTTCAGTTCGAATCCAATTATAACATGGCGAACCTGATGTTTCGCTATTCCCCGAAGAGCCGCGAACGCAGAGAGGCTTCCAACGGTTAACGGTTAAACGGAGAAATACATAAGAAGCACAAAGGGCTATCCGTCAAGAGTCGAATATCGACTTGACGGATAGCCCTTTGTTACATTAGCGCTGCTCCAATCCGAAGTCGAAGTCAGGGGAAACGTAAGGGTCCTCCGGGGCCGGAATTTTAACGATCTTGGTAACGTCGATCTGAATAATGTCGATGTCATTATAAGAAGTCGTTCCGAGCGTTCCAGTTACGGACACCCATTCGTCTGTCTCAAGCGTATCCGCATGTCCGAACTTGGCCATAACGCCGTAAGGGGACGCATCCGCCGAGCAGCAGTTGATGGCAAAACGACTGACGCCGAACTGTTTGGGCCCCATGCCGGCTTCGCGGTAGACGAAGCCGCTGATCTCGATCGTTTTGCCGAGGAAGGCGTCGCGGTACAGATCAATCGTGGTGAGCGTTTCGATGTACCATTTGGGTGTCACGTGAATGAGATCGCGCGAGTACAGCTTTTTACCGTAAGCGGCGTAAGCCTCGGTAAAATTGTCGGACGGGAACAGAAGGTCAAGCTCTTCAGGCGACAGCTCGCGATCTGGCGCGGCAGCAGCAGAGCCGGGAGACGCGCTCTCCTGAGCGGTCGGCTTCGGTTCGGCTGCGGGCTTGCTCGCGGTAGGTGCGGGCTTATCGACGTAGCTTGCGCTTGCCGAAGGAACGGGCAGCTCGGGGGACGGCGCCGGCTCCGACGCCCTTCCGCCCCGAGGCTCGCTTACGACTGTTGTCTGGGGCGCGAATTGAACGCCTTTGGCCGAAGCCATGCTGCTGCCAAGCAGCCCGTCCGGAACGGCGTATCCAATGAGCAGCGGAAGCGCGAACCAGCCGTAAAGGAGCAGGCTTTTGCCCCAGGACGCGGGCATTTCGTGCTGGCAGCCGCAATCCGGGCCGTGGCTTTCTTTCTCGAAGAAGGCGCGGATGGCCGAATACAGCTGCTGAGCGGCGACCGCATAGAGCCCCAGCGCCGACAGCTTGACGATGAATTGCATCCGTTCGGCGATATACAGATTCAGATTGCCGGAGCGGACAAGATGCACGATCAGCAGCGCGAAGCCGGTTAGCACGATGGCTCTGGCGGCGTAATGAAAGGCAAGTACGGTTGATTTGGACATTGGAGCCTCCTTAGATGATCCTTAGACGAATCCCAGCCGATCGAACGCAAGCGAACCGAGGAGCACAAGCACGGCGATCAGCAGGCTGAATTTCAGGACGAATTTTTTGCGGAAGACGGCAAGCATCATTAGCGTGTTTTTCAAATCGAGCATCGGCCCCACCACAAGGAACGACAACAGCGCGGCGGGCGGGAACACATTGCCGAACGAAGCCGCCACAAACGCGTCCGAAGTCGAGCAGAGAGACAGCGCGTAGGCGAAGGCCATCATGAACAGATGGGATAACAGCTCGTGGTCGGCGACGGCGGCGAACGACGAACGCGTGATGAACGTCTGCATCAGACCGGTAATCAACGAGCCGAGAATCAAATATTTGCCCATCTCGAAAAACTCGTCGGCGATGTGCGATGGTGTCGCGGCAAGCTTCTTGACAAACGGAGCATTAGGGTCGCTATGATCGTGATGATGGCTATGAGAGCTATGGTTATGATGATGTTCATGATGGAGATGGCCGTGAGAGTGTTGATGATCTGCATGGGAGGAGGCTGCGGCAGTGTCAGAACCAGGGCGCTCCTCCTTCAGCGGGCTGCGCTTCAGCCGGGCGTACAAAATGAAACCCAGCGCGACGGACACGAAGAACGCCAAATAAAAGCGAGAGTAAGCAAGATCCTCGTTCGAGCGGAAAGCCTGGAATGTGGCGCCGAACACGACGGGATTGATAATCGGACCGGCCACGATGTAGATAAGGCCTATGTATGCGGGCAAGCCTTTGCGCATGAGTCTGCGCACGATCGGAATCATGCCGCACTCGCACAGAGGCAGAACGATGCCGAGCAGGGTGCCGAACAGTACGCCCGCTACCGGATTGCGGGGAGTCAGCTTGCGCACAAGCCCGTCCGACACGAACGCCTGAAGCAGCGCCGATATAATTACGCCGATCAGCAGGAAGGGCAGCGCTTCGAGGATAATGCTGATGAAAACGATTTTGAAATTTTGCAGCCTCGTATTGTCCAAAATCCAACCGGACCCATCCCGCCCGAAAAAAATGAGCGCCAAAAGTAAGGCGCACACGGCCGAAGCCGCAGCGGTAGTCCATTTCATCCACCTGTCGTGCACCGTTTCACATCCTTATCTCTAATAGTAATCATTACGATTATTATACACTATGCTTGTACGTTTGGCATTCATGACTTTTGATTACCTTAAGAGCCGCACGCGAAGAATCGCTCATCCGCATCTCGCGCCAACGAGGTTGACAACACGGTGCGGCGGGGTATAATGGGTAACAACTAAAATATATTCAGCGACGAAGAGAACAAGTACGTCTGGACGGAGCGCTCACAGAGAGCCGGTGATTGGCTGGAAGCCGGTACGCACGCCATGCGGAATGGATCTTGGAGCTGGAAGAGGAACGATGGAGATGAACCCGCGCACGAGCACGTCATGCGGCGCAGACCTCCGTCCGATGCTTTCCCGACTGTTCCCCGTTACAGGAACGCTAAGGTATCGCGCTAAGCCGGAAGGCGTCGCGATACGAATAAGGGTGGTACCACGGCTTTCCTCGTCCCTTGCGGAGGAAGGCTTTTTTTATTTTCTCGAAAAAAAGGAGCGAATTGACTATGTCCAAGCAGCAACGCGTACTATCCGGTATTCAATCCAGCGGCAAGCTGACGATCGGAAACTACATCGGCGCGATGAAAAATTTCGTTGCCCTGCAGCATGAGCACGACTGTTACTTCATGATCGCGGACCTGCACGCAATCACGGTTCCCCAGGAGCCGGAGGCGCTGCGCGAGCAGACCGAGTCCGTAGCCGCGCTGTACGTGGCCGCAGGGCTTGATCCGTCGCAGGCGGCAATTTTCATACAGTCGCACGTACCCGCGCACGCCGAGCTGGGCTGGCTGTTGACGACGATGTCGTATATGGGCGAACTGGAACGGATGACGCAATTCAAGGACAAATCCGAGGGCAAGGAGGCGGTAGGAGCGGGGCTGTTCGTCTACCCGGCGTTGATGGCGTCCGATATTTTGCTTTATAACCCGACGCTTGTTCCCGTGGGCGACGACCAGAAACAGCATTTGGAGCTGACGCGCGATTTGGCCGGAAGGTTTAATCACCGCTATGGCGACACTTTCGTTATCCCGGATCCGTTCATTCCAAAGCAAGGAGCGCGCATTATGTCCTTGGAGGAAGGCACGAAGAAAATGAGCAAGAGCAGCCCGAGCGCGGGAAGCTACATCTCGATGCTCGACACGCCGGACGAAATTCGCAAAAAAATATCCCGAGCCAAGACGGACATGGGCCGGGAGGTCGTGTACGATGTGCAGAACAAGCCGGAGGTCAGCAACTTGATGACGATCTACGGCCAATGCTCGGGCAAGACGGTCGAGGAAGTTCAGGCCGCTTACGAAGGGCTAGGCTACGGCGCGTTCAAAAAAGATTTAGCCGAAGTTGTCGTCGCGGCGCTGGAGCCGATGCAGCGCATCTATACGGATGTGCGCTCCTCCGGCGAAATTCACCGCATTTTGCGAGATGGAGCCGAGCGTGCGAACGCCGTGGCAGAGCAGACGCTGGCCAAGGCGAAGGAGGCGATGGGTTTTCTGCCGCTCAAACGCTAAACGGATTTTTTTCTTAGCTTCGCCTTGACGATGAATCCGAGGCCCGTAACGAACAGGGTTACGACGCCGAGAAGCAGCGCCAGCCAGCCGTTGTAGCTGATGGAGAAAGCCGTGGCCAGCATGCCGATCACGGACAAAATGGCGAACAAGAGTGACAAAGTTTTACTCATCAATTTCACCTCGCATATTTTTCTTCGTATCTAGCATACTAAGTTGGCAAGCTTGCAAACCAATCATTAAGGCGAAGGGAGACTTCAATCATGGCATCAAGCAACCAACTTGTTGTACCGCAAGCCAAAGCGGCATTGCAAAGCATGAAAATGGAAGCTGCACAATCTCTGGGGGTACAAATCCCAGCGGACGGATATTACGGCAACGTAACATCCCGCGATGCAGGTTCCCTCGGCGGTTATATCACCAAGAAGCTTGTTCAAATGGCCGAGCAACAACTTTCCGGTCGCTAAGAACTTCGGTTCGGACCGAAAGCCCGAGGAAACCCCTCGGGCTTTTCATATTGTGCCTCTCCGGCAAACAAACGTCAAGAGGCCGCCCCGATCCGACGGACTCGGGAGCGGCCTCTCAATAACTCCTGGGTCTCAATAAGAGTTCATTCGCAGTCGTTTTTCCAGCCTGTCGTCGCTCAGCCAGCCGACATACGATTGAAGCGGAGCGAGGTTCAAGTCCATCAATACGACGGCTACGAACGGGTATTGCCTGCGGTAGCGGTAACGGACATCCACCCAGCGCACCTCATATCCCCACGTATGCGTCTTTACCAATCCGCAGGGGAAGGGCGTCACGCTTAGAAAAGCTTGAACGTCCTGATGCTGCTTGGAGGCGTCGATGGCCGGGTGTTCATCGCATTTGAGCATGTCCACCCATTTCATTTTCCCGTTGTTCCATTCCCCGATGCCGTAAGTGCAATCCTCCGATACCCGGACGACGTTCCAGCGATACAGCGAGATGGTCGGCAGCAGCGTATAACGATCGCCGGGCTGTCCTTCGGGATCGTGGCCGGCGATCTTGTCGGACAGTCTGCGATGCGCGAGCGTTCGCCATCCGTAATAAATGCCGAGCAGCACGTACAGCACGGGAAAAATGACCTGCGGAACGGCGATTCCGGATATCCAGAGCAAGATCGCAAACAGATGGGCGAAAAAAATAAACGGATCGAAGATGTGGATGATGTTCCACGCGACCCATTGCTTGCTCAGCGGACGGTAAGCCTGAGTTCCGTAGGAGTTGAACAGATCGCTTAGCACATGGACGACGACGGCCAGCAGCACCCAGAAGGCGATATGCCACCAGGGAATGCCGCGGAACGAAACCGCGATAACGGTGGTAATCAGCGCGGTCCAACCGACGATTGCTGGGAAAGAGTGAGACAAGCCGCGATGGTTTTTGATATAATCGGCATTGCTTTTGAAGCGGAGCAGACCGTCCAGGTCGGGCGCGTTCGAGCCTGCGACGGTGCCGATCAGAATGGCGATCGGACCGTAGGCGTGCGAAGCGATGACGGGATCTGTCATGGCCAGTCCTCCCAAGCCCAGGCCAAACACGAAATGCGTACCGGTGTCCATTACTTCAGCCCCCTTATCTGCTCAGTATGGACGTAACGGCTATAAAATATGAAGGGAGATGAAGCGCATTGATTTTGTTTTGCGAGTATGTCATTCCGGAGGAGACGCGCGAAAGGTTTCTCGAATGGGCCGACGCTCGTCCAGAGCTGTGGAGGGACGCCGAGTTCGCCGAGAATACGGCGCAGCCGGGCGTGTTTGTGGAAATTCGCAGAGCGGAGACGGAGCTCGAGGCGGCGAAAATGGAACAGGAACGCCGCGACGGGCGTTCCTGGAGGGAAATGGAGCAATGGGTGAAGGGAGGTCGTAGCGGATTGAGAATATGGACCTTCCGTCAGCGGTTGCTGCCGAAGGGCAGCGTGTAGTTCAGCGGCTCGTCGAACGTAATGTAGTCCAGATTCAGCATGAGCAGCAGGTAGCGCTTGCCCGTTACCGGATCGCTAATAATAATGTGGTCTCGGCCAGCCGCTTCCAATATGCCCTTGAAAATTTTTGCGTTCCACTCGGAATTGTTCTCGTAGGTCATGTACAGCGTTGCAACCTTGCCCAAGTTCATGCGCAAAATATTTTCAACGTAGGATTCCTCCTGCGAGCCCGGCATCACGGGCAGAGCGGCTCCGGTCGGGCCGATCGGCGAGCCGGCTGGGATCATCGGCGGAGTCATCGCGCCCTGCACCATCGTGTTCGTCGGCATCATGCCCTGCATGCCGGCTCCGGCGGCGTTCACGGGCATCGGGACGGCGGCGTTCATCGGCATTGCGGCTTGAGGCTGGGCGTAACCGCCCCAGGGCATTTTGTTATTTAACATTCGTATATCCTCCTTATAATGTTAATACAGGTTTGGACAATCGGCGCTTGCCAATCATACGCCACCCTCTTTTAATCAAGTCGCCCATGTCGGTCGCTGAGGCGCTGGGCGATTGTCGCAATACAGTGTATTGAAAAAGCCCGGATTATGTGACTGGGAGAACCGATTTATCGCGCCGGCTTGCCCGGCTCGCTCCGATGTAGTGGCGATTTGATGAACTCGGATAGGCGAACATTGTCAATGCTCGCGGATTTGCGGTATCATTGAACAGACATCAGGTATGCCGCTTGCTTGCATAAAGGAGGAGCTCCGTGCTTAAAGATCTAGTGGCCTTAACCAAGCCGCGAATTATACGCTTGAACCTGATCGCCGCTTTCGGCGGTTATTGGGTTGCTTCCAAGTGGGAACCGGATATATGGATTCTAATCTGGATGCTGGTCGGATCGACCTTGACGATGGCTTCGTCCTGCGTCATCAACAACTACTGGGACCGGGATCTCGACTTGAAAATGGAACGTACGCGCGACCGCGCGCTTCCGCAGCAGAGAGTGTCTCCCGGCTTCGTGCTCGGATATGGAATCGCGCTTGGTCTCGCCGGTCTCGCCGTGTTATTCCTGCTTGTTAATCCGCTTACGGGCTGGTTGGGCTTGCTCGGCATGTTCGTCTACATAGTTATCTATACGATGTGGCTGAAACGCAGCTCGACCTGGAGCACGTCCGTCGGGGGAATCTCCGGCGCGATGCCGCCGGTGATCGGCTATTGCGCAGTGACAAACGATGTCGACGCGGGAGCCTGGATCTTGTTCGCGCTTCTGTTCCTGTGGCAGCCGGCCCATTTCTGGTCGCTGGCGATTCGTCGCAAGGAGGAATACAGAGCGGCCGGATTTCCTCTGCTGCCGGTCGTCAAAGGCGTTACAAGAACGAAATGGCAGATGCTTCCGTACATCTTGCTGCTCATCCCCGCATCCATACTGATGTACCATTACGATTACGTAGGCATTTATTTTCTGATCTTATCCGTCGGAATCGCCGCTCTTTGGTTTGTGCATGCGGCTGGCGGGTTGCGGGCCAAGGATGACGAGAAGTGGGCGAAAAGAGATTTTATCATTTCGATCAACTACTTGATGATTATGTTTTTTACGATGGTGTTAAATACGACGGGGGTGTAACACAATGGATTTATCCAAGGAAGAGAACAAACAGCCCGAGCAGCCGACATCTGCCGGGGAGGACGTCGTTATGGAGCCCGTCAAGCAGAATGGGCCTCAGAAACCATGGCTTCAGCGCTACGGCTTTTCGCTTGTCATGCTGGCGTTGTGCGTAATTATGGGATACTTCATCCTTCAGCAGCAGAACAAGAAAGACGAGCTTCCCGTGCAAGGGCAGGGAACCGAGTTTTCCTATGCCGATATCAACGGCGAGACCGTGTCGCTTAGCGGCACGAACGGCAAAGTCCGACTGCTTTATTTCTTCTTCGCGAACTGTCCGGACGTTTGCCCTCCGACGACTTTCGTGATGTCCGAGGTGCAGGATGAGCTTAAGGAAGAAGGCTTGTTCGGCAAAGACGTGCAGTTCCTCTCCGTGACGATCGATCCGGAGCGCGATACGCCGGAACTGCTTAAGAACTACGCGGAGCGTTTCGACGCCGATCCGGAAGGCTGGAAGTTTCTGCGGGGAGACGAGCAAGAAACGGCCAAGTTGGCCGAGAAATACAGTATTCTTGTGCAAAAGGATAACGAAGGCAATTTTGGTCACATGAACCTGATCGTGCTGCTCGATGAAAAGGGGCAAATCCGCGATTGGATTTCGGCCAACGACTTTATCGATCTTGAAGGAACCGGGGAGAAGCTCAGCCCGAGCGAGCTGACCAAGAAAATCAAAAGCCTCCTCTAAACGCAACAGTAAAAAAACCGTTCCTAAAGCAATTGGAAGCGATGAGCCTCCGTTTTGCTGCAGGAGCGGTTTTTTGTTGTGGGCAGGGGAAGGGCAATGTTGTCAGGTTAAAGCTTGTTGCTCCAGAGTGCAGGCGAACAGTTTGTGCTTAAGTGAACTCGAACTGAGGAGTGGAGGCCAGAAAAGTGCCTTGACGAGATCCCAGCCGGGCACGCAGATTTAAAGAGGAAAACCCGCTTTAAATGGACCGAAATGGGTGTCGCGGCATACGTAAAGCGGATTTTCCTCTTTATTTTCCGCGGAGCGGATCTAAGTTCAGCCACATTACGCGTCTTGTGCTGATAAACCCGCCCGTTTTTCACGTCGCTGGCAGCCCGTTACGCAAAAGGAATGTCCGGCTCCGGATAAACAATGTACTCCTCCAGCCCCGCCTTCTCGAGCTGCTGGATCAAAAATTCCTCGGGCGTTCCTTCGACGCCCATATAGCCTCTGCGCGTGTAGATATGATCGGCATCGGGAAATACGTCGCGCAGAATGCCCCGAATGCGCCGCCCGGAGGCGTCGTGGTCGGTGAACAGATACACGTGGCTGTTTCCGACTTCCTTGCGAAGCGTTTCGATGCGATCCGTATTCAACGTTCCGAACGTGCAATAGATCGGCACTTCCGGAACGAGGACGCGGGAGAGACGGCTTTTGTCGTTTTTTCCTTCGACGATGATGGCGATGTCCAAGTCGAATTCCTCCGGTCGCTACTTATTCGACGTCAAATTATAATTTCGCCGGCTCTTTATCCAACTTTTTGCTGCTGATAATCGTATTTTTTGTACACGCACTTTTATTATACCATTTTCTCCAATGCCGCCGCTTAACGATCGCCTCAATGGGCATGCGGAGGGATCGCCGAATTGGGATTCCAGTTCATTTTGAAGGCGGCGCGCGGGAACAGGAAGGTCAGGGCCAGCATCAGCGCTAGAAAGGACAAAAAATAGGGCGAGAAATGATCTCTCACCGCCCCGGCAGCCACCGGGCCGAGAAAGGAGCCGATCGACAGCGAAATGGACAGCATCGAGAACGTCCGTCCGTAACGGGACGGGCCGCTGAGCTGGAGCAGGAACGAGGTCATCGCCGGGAAGATGACGCCTTTGGCCATGCCAATGACGAACAGCAGCGTCAGCAAGGATACGGACCACTCGGAGGCCAGTCCGTAGTAGCAGAGCGCCAGCAGCATCACTCCGCCGACTGTGCGGAAATACGGCAAGTAACGGTTCAGGAATAGCATGCCGAGCGTGACGAGAGAGCCGAGGCTGATGATGGAAAATAAAATGCCGGTGCTCATAATCGTTGCGGCGTCCGTGCCCCGCAGCGGCAGCTCGAAGGCGAGTATGCCCTGCGCACACGCCATGCCGATCGGCAGGAAAAATACGGCCCAGGGGAAACCCATGCCGGTCGGAGCCTGCGCCATCTTGTCCGGTTGCTTCGGATCGGCCGCGGGCTCGCCAACGCTTGGCGAAGGGATATCGGCTTCAGGAGGCTCTTTGACAAACCATAGCGACAGAATGCCTGTGACTAACAGCACCCAGCCGAGCAGCGCGAAAGCCGGGCCGAAGCCGAGCTTGGCGGCCAGAATCGCTCCCGCGGCGGGGGAGATGACGGAGGCGAGCGTGTGCACGAGACCGTTGCCGGCCATCAGCTTGCCCTGTTGAATATGGGTCTTCGCCAATCTGGCGAGCAGGGACATGCACGCCGGCGACAGGAAGGCCAGCACAAAGCCGCTGGCTGAGCGAATGTACAGCAGCTGCCACGGGTCGGTTACGCGAGCCTGGAAGAGCAGCAGAATGCCCGCGCCGATCAGGCTCATGGAGATGAAAAGACGACTGCCGCGGCGATCGACCGCGATGCCCGCAATCAGGTTGCCGGGCAGATGAGTCAAGGAATACATCCCCATTACCAGGCCGATAAACGACGGAGCGGCTCCGAGAGAGACGGCGAACGGAGTAAGCATCGGGTACTGGGCATGCAGATCGAAAAACGCAACGAACAAAAATAAATAAAGCCAAACGGCGGTTTTCATGTTTTCCGCGACCTCCTAATCGATGCGGGGACAAATCCCCCTCTTGTCCGCAATCGCGGCTTATCCTACTTTTACGTCCGATCTCCCGCGGATATGCCCGTCGTTTACTGGGGGCGAACGGTTACGGTATAATAGGAGCTATGTGAATTCGAGAGATGAACTTTGAAGGAGGGGTTGGGATGAATTTGAATACGGACGCTTGGCTCACATTTCTGCAAGATAATTGGATCGTCATCGCGATTGCGATCATTGTGATCCTGATCGTGCTCAAAGTGGTCAAAACAGTGCTCAAGTGGGTGCTTGTCGCTGCGATCGTAATCGGCATCGTCACCTACGGCGGATATTCGATCGAGGACATCAAGGAGGTCGGCTCCAAGGTGTCGGAGGAAGCCAAGGACCAGGCGATCAAGGCGATGGCCGGCGATGCGAGCAAGGCGGTTTACAAGACGAATGCGGACGGCTCCTATACGATCACGACGGATACGCTCGAGCTGACCGGGGTGCCGAATTCCGGAGAGGTTACCGTCAAGCTGAAGGGCATTTCGTTGGGTACGTGGAAAATGGAGGGCGAAGTGCGCGAGTTTGTCAAAAATGCGCGCGCAGCGTCCAAGTAACGGGGATGAAGGGCTGGGGCACGGTAGTTGACGTCAATTTCGTCACCTGGGCACTGCTCGCGATCATCGCTCTGTCTTTGTATCAGGGCGTCCGTAGAGGCGCATCGGGTTCCGTTAAGCGGCTTGCCTTCTTTCTCGGAGAAGCTGCGCTGACTGTGCTTGCGGTCGCGCTTGCGGCTGTGGCCGCTTCGGAGCTATCTCCGATCTTGCAGGGCTGGCTTGGAGAACGCAGCCTGTCGCGTCCGAGTCCGGATTCTTCCGGATGGTCGCAGTTTTTCTACACGGCGACGACCGGGTTGCGAGATTTGCCTCTGCTGCGCTTCGCGGCTCTGTTTCTAATCGTCTACGCGCTCGTTCGTCTGATTGTCGGTTGGGCTGCCCGGGCGCTGCTGCCGAAGATGCGGGAGCCTGTTTCCTATGGCTCGTCTTCGGGCGGACTAGTGAGCCGCACGGCCGGAGGCGCTTTGGGAGCCGCTCTCGGAGCCGGCAGAGCGCTGCTGGTTACGGCTGCTCTGTTCGCATATTGTGCGCTGTTTGCTCAAGGCCCGCTGACGGATTATATTCAGCAGTCGGGACTTTACCGGGAGGTTGCGGCGCAGATTATCCGCCCCGCCGCGGGCAGCGTGCTGGAGGTACGGCTTCCGGTATTCGCCCAGGCGATGTCCGGAGAGCTGGACCAGCTATGGCAGAAGCGATATGACGTCATCGACGCCGAGCTCCCCGACGACATCGTGCAGGCGGCGCTGGCCGTGACGAAGGAACGGGACGATGACAAGGCCAAGGCGCGGGCGTTGTACGATTGGGTCGGGACGCGCATTGCTTACGATCACGATAAGGTGCGAGCATACGAGGATTTGGGCGAATGGCGGGAGCAAAATCCCGAGACGACGTTCGCCACGCGCAAAGGCGTGTGCATTGATTACGCACGTCTGTATGCTTCCATGGCCCGAGCAGCGGGCTTGGACGTTCGCGTCGTGACCGGGCTTGGCTACGACGGTCGCGGCGGATACGGGCCACACGCCTGGAACGAGGTTTATTTGAACGAAGAGCAGAGCTGGATTCCGCTTGATTCGACATGGGCAAATGCCGGGGATTGGTTCGATCCTCCGGGATTCGCCGATACTCATATACGGCAAGGAGGGGCAACCGGGTGAGCAATGGCTTGACAGAAGAAGCGCAGAAGCGGGAAGTCCGCAACAGAAGACATTTCAGCTTCCGTCTGAACGTATTTTTTTTCATTACATTTGCCGTCTTTTCCGTATTGATCGTAAGATTGGCCTATTTGCAGTTTGTGGAAGGCGACAACCTGAAGGCAAAGGAGCACCAAATCGGCTCCCGAACCGTTCCGGTCCCTCCGATCCGGGGCAACATTTACGATTCGGCAGGCAAAGAGATCGCTTATTCGGTCTCTACGCAATCGTTGTATTTTACGATGGACGTGAAGATCAAGAAGGACGAAGCGATGGAGCTTGCCGCTCGCCTTGTCGAAGTGTTCGACCGTCTGGGCGACAAGAATGTTGCTCCCCTTGCCGTTCAGGATGTCTATGAAGACATGGACTTGGAAGGCAAGGTGCACAAGCTGCATATGCAGCGGCGAATCAAGACGGGGCTGACTAAGGAAGAAATCGCTTATTTCTCCGAGCATCGTCAAGAATTCAAGGGCATCGACGTCATCGAGGAGAGCATTCGCCAATATAGCGACGACCGCGTCGCCGTGCAGCTTATCGGTTATATGAAGAGGCTGAGCGGAGCTCAGGATCTTCCCAAATATAAAGATATCGACAAGAACCAGACCGACAGCGGGGTTAAATACATTAGTACCGAGGAAGTCGGATTCGACGGGCTTGAGCTGATGTATCAAGACGAGCTGCGCGGCAACAACGGCTACAAGGAATATCCGGTCAACAATCGGGGCGAGATTATTGGAGCGGCGAAGTTGACCAAGCCGATTAAGGGCGAGAATTTGTATCTGACGATCAATCGCAGCGTTCAGTTAAAGGCGCAAAAGGCGATTATGGAGCACATCGAATTTGTGCGTCATGCCAAGGGCAAGCAGTACGAAAGCGCGAAGCCGACCACCGGTTACGCCGTCGCCATGGAAGTGGATACGGGCAAAGTCATCGCGATGGCCAGCATGCCGGATTACGATCCGAGCGTATGGCAGGGCGGCATCAGTCAGAAGGATCTCGATGCGATCCAATTTTTCCAGTACAACGGCACGATTCGGGAGGTTCAGCCTCCGTACGAGGAGTATGATGAGCGCAAAAACCATCCATCCTCGTTGGTGTACCTCGGTTCCACTCAGAAGCCGCTGTCCGTGCTGATCGGCCTAAACGAAAAGCTGTTTACACCAAACACCACTTTTAATGATCCGGGCTATTTCGAGTTCGGGCGCGCAGGCCATGAGGTGCGCATTTGGAACGCCAGCAATGCGGCCAACGGGAAAATTACGGCGTGGCAGGCAATCGCGAAATCGTCCAATGCTTTCATGTCCGCTATGATCGGCAACGAGCTTTTCCGCCAGTACAAAGGTGATGAAGGCCTGTATATATGGGACGAATACTTGAAGCAGTTCGGCTTGGGCGTCACGACCGGCAGCGGCCTTCAGGGCGAATCCGCAGGTGTCGTCGATTACTTTAAGAGTACGAAGACGGAGGGACTTCAGTCCGCGTTGATCCGGTCTGCCTGGGGGCAGCAGGCGAAGTATACTGCGATGCAGCTGGCGCAGTATGCAGCGACGCTGGCGAGCCACGGCAAACGGATGAAGCCGCAGTTCGTGCAGGAAATTCGCGACGTCGACGGCAATGTCACCGTCGGCTTCCAGCCGGAAATGCTGAATTCAATCGATATCCCCGAACAATATTGGAAAGAGATCGAGAAGGGAATGGCTTTGGTTAAGGTTCAAGGCTTCGATGATGTCCCGTACACGTTCATGCGGAAAACGGGAACGTCGCAGCAGGACGTCGGCAGTCGCCGCAGGGTGGAAAACGCGGTGTTTATCGCTTACGCGCCGGCCGACAAACCGAAGCTTGCTGTCGCGGTCGTCGTACCGGACGGCGGCTACGGCGGCTGGGGGGCGGCTCCGATCGCGCGGCAAATTTTCGATGCGTACGACGCGGAGGTGGGCCTATACGGCAAACCGCGACCTCAGCTGTACGGGGGCGTTCAACCTGCCTCCGGAACTCCCGAGGGAGAAGCTGCGGGAGCCGATAACGCTGAGGCTAACGCCGGCGAGCCGGTCGGTCAGCCTTAATTTGTGAAGTTGCACGCAGACAGGAAGGAAGTTCATTTGAGTGAGGCAAACCGATGTTAATTCGTCGGTTTGTCTTTTTTTGGCCAATCGCCATGGTTACGCCTGATCAAAACTGATCGAACTTGTTCGCATAACGGTTTGCGAGATCCTAAGAGCCGGCCAAACGCTCGAGTCCGACCGCATAACGGTCTGTGAGACTGTAAGAGCCGGCCAAACACTCGAGTCCGACCGCGTAACGGTCTGCGAGACCGTAAGAGCCGGGCAAACGCTCGAGTCCGACCGCGTAACGGTCTGCGAGACCGTAAGAGCCGGCGAAACGCTCGAGTCCGACCGCGTAACGGTCTGTGAGACCGTAAGAGCCGGCGAAACGCTCGAGTCCGACCGCGTAACGGTCTGCGAGACCGTAAGAGCCGGGCAAACGCTCGAGTCCGACCGCGTAACGGTCCGGGAGACCGTAAGAGCCGGCCAAACGCTCGAGTCCGACCGCATAACGGTCGTGAGACCGTAAAAGGGCGGTCCAGTTTAAATCAATGTTACCGTTACTGGATCGATTCGATCGCCCGTTGTAATGCACCTTCTCCGTTAGATGGGGTGATGCATGGAAACAGGCATTCTCAGTTTTTTTTATTTTAAATGTTGCATTAGGCAAACTTAGTTGTATAATATAAACAAAGAGTCTTTGAGGAAAGTATTCGTCGTACTAGCAAAACAGTTGTTTAAAGGCAAAGGGAGTTTTACCGGGAGGAGAGAGCAGGATGAAGAGACGCATGCCGTCATCGATTAAACGATTTATTATGACTTTATTATTTTTGGTTGTCCCCGTCGCCGCGGTCGTTAGCGGCTGCGGAGCGGGCTCGGGAGCGTTCAAGGACGAGGGGAAGCTGCATATCACGACCACGATCGGAATGATCAGCGACGTCGCCAAGGAGGTTGGAGGCGACCGCGTCGAGGTGATCGGGCTGATGGGACCGGGAGTCGATCCGCACTTATACAAAGCGTCGCAAGGAGATATCGCCAAGCTGGAGGACGCGAAGATCATTTTATACGGCGGGCTGCATCTGGAAGGAAAGATGACGGAAATTTTCGAGAAGATGGGCAAGAAGAAACCGGTCGTCCCGGTGACGAAAAATATCCCGAAATCGTCGCTGCGAGAGACGGGCGACGGGACGCACGATCCTCACGTTTGGTTTAATGTACGGCTGTGGATGAGCGCGACGGAGACGATCCGCGACACGCTGATCGAGAACGATCCGGCGCACGAGGCGGGCTACCGCGAACGGGCCGAGACCTATCTCGCCAAGCTGGAGGAATTGGACCGTTACGCCAGAGAACAGATCGCTTTGATTCCCGAGCAGGGACGGGTGATGGTGACCGCGCACGACGCCTTCGGGTACTTCGGAGACGCGTACGCTATTCAGGTCGTCGGCCTGCAGGGCATCAGCACGGCGGCCGAATACGGCTCCAAGGATGTGACCGCGCTGCGCGATATGCTGGTGGAACGCAAGATCAAAGCGGTATTCGTGGAGTCGAGCGTGCCGAAGAAATCGATCGAAGCGGTTATCGAGGGAGCCAAAAAGCTCGGCCACGAGGTCAAGATCGGCGGAGAGCTGTTCTCGGACGCGATGGGCCAGGACGGAACCCCCGAAGGAACATACATCGGAATGGTGCGGCATAACGTGGATACGATTGTCAAAGCGTTGAGCTAGGAAGGGGAGAGAGAACATGGCAGCGAATAATTCCGGCATTGCGCCGTTAACGGTAACGAATATAACGGTTGCCTATCAGAAGAAGCCGGTCGTGAGGAACGTTTCGTTCGAAGCGACTGAAGGCGAGCTGATCGGCATTATCGGGCCTAACGGAGCGGGCAAATCGACGCTGATCAAAGCGATTCTGGGCTTGCAGCCATCGCTGAGCGGCGAGACGCTCGTCTACGGACAGCCTTACAAATTGCAAAGAAAACTAGTCGGCTACGTTCCCCAGAGGGAGTCGGTCGATTGGGATTTTCCCACGAACGCATTGGATGTCGTAATGATGGGTAGATACGGTAGGCTTGGCCTGTTCCGGAGGCCCGGCGCGAAGGAAAAGGCGATCGGAATGGAATGCTTGGAGAAGGTCGGAATGGCCGACTTTGCGAGCAGACAAATCAGCCAACTGTCCGGCGGTCAGCAGCAAAGGGTATTTCTCGCTCGGGCGCTGGCGCAAGACGCGACTCTCTACTTCATGGATGAGCCGTTCGCGGGGGTGGACGCCGCCACGGAGAAGGCGATTATCCAACTGCTTAACGAGCTGAAGCGGCAGGGCAAGACGGTGCTGGTCGTACACCACGACCTTGCGACTGTGGAGCAATATTTCGATTCGGTCATGCTGCTAAATGGCGAACTCATCGCATACGGGCCCACGGCTTCGACCTTTACGGAGGAGAACCTCCAGAAGGCTTACGGAGGAAGACTGACCTTCATCCAAAGCCGCGGCAGCGTCGATGAGCCTGCCTTGATCGCAGGAAGGGGATGACGGGCCATGCTTAATCTGTTTACGGATCCGAATTTGCAATGGATATTGTTGGGGAGCATCCTGCTTGGGATCAGCACGGGCGTCGTCGGTACGTTCGCCTATCTGCGCAAGCAAAGCCTGATCGGAGATACGCTGGCGCATGCGGCTCTTCCCGGCATCTGTATCGCCTTCATGCTGACGGAAGTCAAGTCGGTCGGGCTGTTCATGATCGGAGCGATCGTCGCCGGCATGATTGCCACGGTTGGCATCAGCTGGATCACCCGATATTCCCGCATTAAACAGGATGCGGCGATGGGTATCGTGCTGTCCGTATTTTTCGGACTCGGCATCGTGCTGTTGACGCAAATCCAACACAGCTCTTACGGCAACCAGAGCGGGCTCGACAAGTTTCTGTTCGGGCAGGCGGCTTCGATGACGTCCAAGGATGTCTATACGATGACGAGCGTCGCGATTGTGCTGATCGTCGTCTGCGCGTTGCTGTTCAAGGAATTCAAGCTGATTAGCTTCGATCCCGGCTATGCACGGGGTTTGGGCTTCTCGGTCGCAACGCTGGAGCAGCTGCTGCTCTGGCTCGTAACGATCGCCGTCGTCGTCGGCATTCAGGCGGTTGGCGTCGTGCTCGTCGCGGCGCTGCTTATTACGCCGGCGGTGTCGGCGAGGTACTGGACGGATCGGCTTGGCGTCATGACCGTGCTGTCCGGATTGTTCGGCGCGCTAAGCGGCGCGATCGGCACCTGGGTCAGCGCCGGTACGGCGCAGCTTCCGACCGGACCGCTAAGCGTGCTGACCGCGACGACCGTATTCGTCGGCTCGGTGCTGTTCGGACCGCGCCGCGGCGTAATCGCCAAGCTTCTCCGTCGTTCCTCCGCCAAGCGGGAATGGGCGGCGGAGAACGCCAAGCAAGCGGGAGCGCGAGTTAACGCATCCGCGAAGGAACGGGGGGTGTCGGCATGAGCGGATTTTGGATTATGCTGACAGGCGCCTTAGTTGCCGCTTGCTGCGGCATTCTGGGCTGCTTCCTCATTTTGCGTCGGATGGCGCTCGTAGGCGACGCAATCAGCCATTCCGTATTGCCGGGAATCGTCATCGCTTTTCTGGTCAGCGGCTCGAGAGATTCATTCTTCATGCTGTTCGGAGCGGCGATCATCGGCTTCCTGACCGTGTTTCTCATTCAAATGTTCCAGCAGAGCGGCGTGCAGAGCGACGCTTCGATCGGAGTCGTCTTTACCTCGCTGTTCGCAGCGGGCGTGCTGCTGGTCAGCCTTAACGCTCAGCATGTCGATCTGGATCTGGATTGCGTGCTGTACGGGGAAATCGCCTACGTGCAGTGGAACTCGCTTACGATCGGCGGAGTCGACTTGGGACCGAAAGCGGTATGGCTGCTAGGAATCACGCTGTTTATTATCGTGGCGTTGATCACGTTGTTTTACAAGCAATTCAAGCTGTGCGCGTTCGATCCGGCGCTGGCGGCGGCAATCGGCATTCCGGTTGCGCTGTTCCACTACGTGCTGATGGGGCTCGTGTCGATGGCGACGGTCAGCTCTTTCGAGAGCGTCGGGGCGATCCTTGTCGTCGGCCTGCTGATCGTACCCCCGGCAACCGCCTATTTGCTGACGGATCGTCTTGGCACGATGATCGGACTGAGTCTGGTCATCGGCGTGATCAGCTCGGTTGCCGGTTATTATGTCGCTGCTGCGCTGGACGCATCGATTGCAGGCTGTATGGTGTGTGTGGCAGGCGTATTGTTCGTGCTCGCCTTCCTGTTTTCTCCATCGCACGGGTTTGTCGTACGAAAACTGCGACAACGCGTCTCCACGGCTCGCGAAGCTTACTGAAATAGATGAACGAGAGCTGCCTATCCGTCTGAGGACGGATCCGGGCGGCTCTTATTTTAATTCGTTTTGGAGGGCCGAATTATGATAAAATGATCGTTATATGGAAGAAAGAAAGCGCTAGGGAGCGGATAGAAGAAGTGGCATACGAGATGAGACAGTATCGGTTGTTGGCGTTGGATTTGGACGGCACGCTGTTGAACGAGCACGGCGAGGTAAGCGAGATGAATGCGATATGGATCAAGCATGCGATCGATGCAGGCGTGACGGTGTGCGCATCCACGGGCAGAGGCTTCCAGGGCGCGATTCCGATCGTCGAGCGGCTGGGTCTGGATTCGCCGATGATAACGGTGAACGGCGGAGAGGTGTGGAGCAAGCCTCATAGCCTGCACAAGCGAACGACGCTTGATTCGGATAAAGTAATCCGTCTGCACGAGGTGGCTTTGAAGCACCCGGACGTCTGGTTTTGGGCGTATTCGACCGAAGGTCTCTTTAACAAGGACGGCTGGACTGATGATCCGGCCTCCAAGGTATGGCTGAAATTCGGCTACTATTCGGAGGAGCTTTCGCTGCTGGAGGAAATTTTGAAGGAGATCGGCGTTTGGGACGGGCTGGAAATTACCAATTCCTCGCCCAACAACATCGAGGTTAATCCGCGGGGCGTTTCGAAGGCGTCGGGGTTGATGGAGCTGTGCCGGCTCAAGGGTCTGGAAATGTCCGAAATCGTATCGGTAGGCGACAGCTTAAACGACATCGCCGCGATTCGCGCTTCGGGTCTTGGCGTGGCGATGGGCAATGCGCAGGACGAGGTGAAAATGGTAGCCGACGTCATCACGGGGACGAACGAAGAAGACGGCGTCGCTCAAGTCATTCAACAATACGTTTTGAGGACGTGACGCGATGGATATTTTGGGCTGGGTTCTGATCGTAGCTTTATTTGCCGTCGGTATGGCCGGGGCGATCTACCCGATTTTGCCGGGAGCTTTGGCGATTTACGCGGCGTTTTTCGTCTATGGCTGGTTTTTTTCGTTCGAGCCGTTCGGCTGGTGGTTCTGGATTATCCAGACGCTTATCGTGGTCGTGCTATTCGTGGCGGATTATATGGTGAACGCGTGGGGCGTCAAGAAGTTCGGCGGCTCTAGAGCCTCGGTCATCGGCAGCACGATCGGCATTCTGGTCGGTCCGTTCGTCATTCCGGCCTTCGGGCTGATTATCGGTCCGCTGGCGGGCGCCATACTCGGAGAGCTGATCCATGGCTCGGAGTTCAACCGCGCGCTGAAGGTCGGCTGGGGCTCGCTCGTCGGGCTGTTCACGAGCACTGTCGTCAAGGTGCTGCTGCAAGGGGCAATGATCGTTTTGTTTATCGTCTGGCTGATTTTCAACTAATTTAATCGAATGGCGAAGAGGGTTACCTTGAAAAAAGACACTTTACTCAAAAGCACGCTTATTCTAGCGGCCGCTGCGCTTGTGGCGCGGGCGCTCGGCATTTTCCAGCGGGTTCCGCTCGATTATTTGATGGACGATCTCGGCAATATTTACTACAACAACGCAAATTCGATTTATTTGCTGCTGCTGATCGTGGCTACGGCGGGCATTCCTAGCGCCGTCAGCAAGATGGTGTCCGGGCGCTATGCCGTCGGCCGCGTCCGCGAAGCGCAGCAGGTGTACCGGGCGGCGATGTTGTTTGGGGCAATCGCCGGCGTCGTCATTACGATCGGTCTCTGGTTGATCGCCCCGGTGATCGCTTCGTCTATTTTGAAGGAGCCGGAAGCTGCGACCGCAATCCGGGCGATTGCTCCGTCTTTGTTGCTGTTTCCGATGATCGCGATGATGCGGGGATATTTTCAAGGCCGGCAGTTCGTGACTGCAGGAGGCATCTCGCAGATCATCGAGCAGATTTTGCGCGTCGTCGCGGCCGTCGTGATCGCTTACGCATTCTACGCGATCGATCCGACCAACGAGGAAGGCATTGCCGCCGGCGGCGCTTTCGGCAGCGTATTCGGCAGTATCGGCGCTTTTATCGTGATGCTGTATTATTCCCGCAAGCTGAAATCTAGCGACCGACTAGAGCCGCGCATACAGGCGGATCCGTCGCGTCAACTGCGGCTTCGCTCCATTTACAAGGAGCTGTTTAACCTGTCCATACCTGTCGTCATGACCGGGATTACGGTGCAACTGCTGTACACGATGGACAATTTTATGATTAAGTCGCTTACGGTGGGACATTTCGACCAGGAAACGATCAACCATTGGGCTGCCGTGTACGGAATGAACGCCCAATCGATCGCAGGCATCCCGATCATTCTGGCGGTGGCGCTTAGCCAGTCGATCATACCGCATATTTCGTCCGCTCATGCGCTTAAGGACGCCGACAAGGTCGGCCAGCAGGCTTCCTTGGCGGTTCGGATCGCGCTGTTCAGCGGTATGCCCGTCGTGCTTCTGCTCGGCGTCGGCGCGTTCAGCGTGAACGGATTGCTGTTCGAGAAGCCGATCGGCAGCCAGGTGGTGGCGATGCTGACGCTCGGTACGATTTTTCAGATCGGAATGATGGTGACAAACTCGATTCTGCTGGGCATCTCCGAGCCGAAAAAGGCGACAATGCACGCGCTCACCGGCGTCCTGATCAAAGTCGTCCTCAGCTTCGCGCTCGCTCCTTTCTTCGGAGTATACGGCATTATCGCGGCTACGACGGCGTGCTTTATCTGGGCGCTTATTTTTAACGTGCTCAGCTTGAGGAAGCGTTCGCGCTTCAAGTTTCTCGGCAAGCGTTGGCTCCCGTTCCTGCTCACGGTCGTCATTGTGGCGGCTGCGATCGGATTCGCGGAGTGGGGCGTTCTGGCGATCTGCGGCGGGCTTCCGGATAAACTGGCATTTTTCCTTGCTTTTGGAGTAATGGGAGGTTTGCTTGCCGTACTGTATCCGGCGCTGCTCGTCTATCTCGGAGTCGTCACGGCGGCAGAGATTTCGACCTACCCCAAAGCAGTACGGCGTCTTCTTGCGCCATTTATGAAACTGCGGGCAGGATTAAGAGGCTGATCGTCGAAATAAAATGAGGTTGGGCGCTTGCTCGCAAGCGCCCTCAGCTATTTTATGGGAGGGACTCATTCGTGAACATTCGGACGTTAAAAAGATGGGGATGGATGTTATGCGTGCTGCTGCTGACCGTTATTGTCGGCTGTCAATCGGTCGGGGGGCTTAACCTGAACGATATGTTGGTCAAGCAGCTCAGCATTGAGAAGCAGGAGCAATCGCTCGTTCTGGAGCTGGAAGTGGACGTCAACGAGGCGCTGCTCGCTTCGGAGGACGAGAAGGCAAAGAAGGCGGTCGAGCTGCTGCGCAAGCTGAAGCTGGAATTGGTTCACTCGAAAGCGGATGCAATGGGCAATCAATGGGTAACCGGAAATTTGGTTACGAGCAAGGGCAGCATTCCGTTCACGCTTCATGCAGACGAGAAGGCCGTCAGAATCGATATTGACGGAGCGAAGAGACCTTTCGTGCTCGAACTGTCCGCCCTGCAGGACGAGTTGGGAACGATGGCGCTGCCGAGCGGAGAAGACCGGCAGACGATGATCGAATCGGTGAGCAAGCTGGCCCAGAATATCGGCTCGTACCTGATTAAGGGGCTGCCAAATCCTCCGGTGATTACCGTCGATCAGGTGAACGAGACGATTCACGGCGAGTCGACCAAATTGACCAAGGTGCACGCGGAGCTGAACGGCGAGCAATTGGGGCAACTGCTTCCCCTGTACCTCGAAAATCTGATCAAGGACAAGGAAGGCTTCCGCGCGACCGTCGTTCAAGTATTCGAGTGGCTCTACGAGATGGAGGAGGATTTGGATCTCGGACTGAGGGACGCGGAGAGCCTCAACGCTGAGGCGATGGCGAATTTTGCCGTAGAGACCTTGCTGCCTGAGCTGGAGGATGCGCTGGAAGATCTGAAGAAGGCGCAGCAGGAAGAGGAATGGAAGCAAATTTTCGATAAGGGCATTACGCTGAAAACCGACCTGTTTGTGGACGAATCGCTGCATATCCGCAAGTCGAATCTGGAGGCGGTTATTGCCCCGGCCGCTTTTGCGGAAGAAGACAGCCCGATTCGCAGCATTAAAGTGCGGGCAAGCAGCGAAATGTGGAACGTAAACGGCGAAGTGGAAATTCCAGCCGTCGAAACGCCGGTTAACGCGCTTAAGCTTGAAGAGTTGGACAACTACGACGCTTACCGGTTCGTCAGAATGTTCGACAGCGATTCCGTGATGTACGATCTGTTGAAAAACGATTTTGCGATCGACGATCAAAGCTTTACGCTTAGCAGCGAATGGGGCATTCCGTTCTTCGTGGACGAGGAAGGCACAGCTTTCGTACCGCTGCGCGAGACGCTTGGCGAGTTCGGCATTCGCCCGAATCTGGAGGTTCCGGCGAACGGACCCGTGGAGATTCGCTTCTATGACCGGCCGACGGCCAAGTCGATTATTTTGCGCAAAGATTCCGACCAAGCGACGGTAAACGGAGAAACCGTCAAGCTGGCTCATCCGCTCATGAACGATGCGAATATGACGTACATCTCGGCAGACGATCTGTTCGGCTTGCTTGGAGCCGAGTACGAGGTAGTCGAGTGGGAAGACTACGACGAGCAGATGATGGAAGTCACGCGCGATTTATAGGAAAATAGGAATGGAGAAAGGGAATGGTTTGGCCATGCTAAAAATAACGAACGAGCAAGCTTTTCGCGAGCAGGTTGCCGAGGATCGGTTGACGGTGGCGGTATTTAAGACGACCTGGTGCAAGGATTGCCATTTTATCAATCCGTTTATCGATGACGTGGAAGCGGCATATGCGGATCGGCTGACACTCGTCGAGATCGATCGCGACGACCTGCCGGACCTGTGCGGCGAATTGAACATATTGGGCATTCCGAGCTTTATCGCTTTCCGCCAAGGCCGCGAGTTGGTCCGATTCGTCAGCAAGCTGCGCAAAACGCGCGAGGAAATCGAACAGTTCCTCGATCGGGCAGTCGAAGTATCCGGCGCGATTGCGGGTTGAACCAGAGCCTGAGCCGTCCCTAATGGGGCGGTTTTCTTTTTTTCTTGGGCGCTATTCACCTCCTCTGCTGTCAGTGGTTGTTAAGGATTTGTTAAGCGTCGATCGCTATACTCTTTTTGTATATTCATGGTGAAAAAACGCCGAACAGAGAGGGGATTGATTGGAAGCGTGAGAACGAAGAAATTGACAATTATTGCGCTAGTATGGGGGCTGGTCCTCGGCAACTGCTTGACATGGCTTCCTGCGGGCAGCGAAATGGCATATGCCGAGATAACCTTTGCGGGTGGAGACGGGACGGAGGGCACTCCCTATTTGATTGCAACAAGAGATCAGTTGGAGGCAATCGCCCAAGATGCATCGAAGCACTATAAGCTGACACAGGACATCGATTTGTCCGGGACGGATTGGACGCCAATCCCATCGCTTACCGGAACGTTCGACGGCAATTATCGCACGATTTCCAATATGAAGATTGATCTTTCCAGCGGGAGCCAGATTGGTTTCATTAAGACTCTGAGCGGAAAAGTGAAAAACGTGCGTTTCGAGAACGCGTCCGTTACCGGCAGCAATATGGTTGGAGCAGTCACCGGTATTACTTATTCTAACGGCAGTGTTGAAGGAGTAATTGTGACAGGCAGCGTTACTGCCGTAGGCACGATCGCTCAGTCGGGCGGAATTGCAGGAATAAATATGGGTAGCCTCCGGCAGGTTTACGTCGATGTAACGGTCACAGGAGGGGCGATGCTGGGAGGAATCGCCGGCATTAACAATAATGAGATCAGCGAGAGCTGGTCTAAAGGGGCGCTTAACGGAAGCAATCAGGCGGGAGGCATCGTGGGTTCGTTGGGCAACGGTCTTACGGTGGAAAATTCGTTCTCGGAGATGGCGGTTAATGGAACAAGCTCTGTAGGAGGTATGCTGGGGAGCAGCGTCGGTGCGTCCGGAGCCCCAACGGGGATGATTGGCCATTCTTTGACGGTTGGTCCCGTCACAGGTACCTCCGACACGGGAGCATTGATGGGAAAAGGCAGTGCCATTGCGCCGACGAGCTATTGGAATAGCGATACATCGAATCAGGCAACCGGCATTGTGGGTACTGGAAAAGCTATGGCGGACCTGAAGAAGCAGGAGACTTTTGCCGGCTGGAATTTTACGACAATCTGGAAAATTGGACAAGATGCGACCTATCCGGAACTGCGCTGGTACGATGAATGGCTAAAAGCCAGCATTCCGGGCATAACACCAACGACATTGTCGCCTTCCAACAACGAGCAGGGAGTCGCCGTGCAATCGAACCTCGTGCTGCAATTCGGCGAGGCGGTCACGATCGAGCCGAACAAGCAAATTACGATTAAGCAGACTTGGGACGACGGCATTGTCGAGACGATCAGCACTTCCGATGCGAGCAAGGTCGAAGTCGCGAATGACACCGACATCGTCGTTAATCCTGATGTGGAGCTTCTATACGGCAGTTCTTATTACGTGGAGCTCGAAGCGGGCGCGTTCAAGAATGGACAAGGAACCGCCAATACGGGCATTTCGGGCCATACCGGCTGGCAGTTCGAAACGGAAATCCGGGCTGAAGTGACAGCCAACGATTCGGGTGCATTTGCGGCTTATATGTCCAATTCGCACGTCAGCCTCATTCATTTGCTGCCTCAGCAGCAATATATTTATGCCGGAGGCATAATCAATCGTGCACTTTCAATCGACGGCAGAGGGGCGACGATTAAAGCGGGCGGCGGATTGACCGATACGGTCGTTCGCAGCGACGGTGTTGTGGTCGACAGCATGGCGCTGGCCAACTACGCAAACGTAAAAACCTTCCTCGCTGTAGAGGGGGGCGCGAGTGCATTAACGTTAAACAACGTCGTGCTGGAGAATACGGACAATAACGAGCTCTTTACGGTGATCAACGTCAAAACCGACGGCTCGCTAAGCCTTGATCAAGTTACCTTAAAAGGATTCCATAACAACAACGTTCCTGGAGATCATTTAAGCTTCGGCATTCACGCGGAACCGGGCGCATTGTCCACTTCAATTACAAATAGCAGCTTCGATTCCAGCAACGCGTTTCGCAATGCGGTAGCGATTCGCTCCGGCGCTGTAGCGCTGAACGGCAATACGTTCGCAGGCACCATTTATCCGGAGCGGCTCAAGCAGTCCGACGGTTACGAGTATGCCATCTACCTGTACGGGGGCAACGGTGCCGTTACCGGTAATACGATTACCGGCTACGACAGCACGACCCAACGCGCATTCAGCAGCGCAGGTATTGCGGTCATCGGCTTTTATGCGGCGAACTACAATATCTCGGACAATCGACTCGCTTACAATGAAAGCGGAATCGACGTTACGCTCACTTGGACGCCGTGGTCGTCGAACAGAGCGGTTACCGTCAACGGCATCTCGCTAGCCGACAGCGAAGACGCTTTTGCAATGGGCGAGGCGCTGAGAAAAGCGAACCTGCAGGACTATGTATCGGTATCGCTCGATCAGACGGATGAAGTGGAGCTGACCAGCTCCGAGGATCAAACGTTGTATTATCCCGTGCTCGGAGGGTACCGCGCTCCGTTCCTGGCTTTGGGAGAGATCGCGGAAGGTTCGGCGAAAGTTCGTTTCCCCGCAGATTCCCTCAGCCGGGATGTGCTGAACGCCGCCGAAGCCATCGAACTGGAGGAGCGTGCGGTCGGTCAGACGAACTGGAGCGCCTTGAACGAAGAAATGGACGGCACGACGCAGGAGGTCGTTCTCCCCTTCGAATCCAACCAGCCCTACGAGGTTCGTATTAAGCTGACGCATAAGAGCCACGAGGATGCCGGAGCGAGCCCAAGGACGCTGGTTACCTACTCGAACCCGGTAACCGTGGCGCTTGAGCCGAAAGTTGTGACTTACTTGCCGTCGCTTCAGGCAACCAATGTACCGGTAAATACCCAATTGGCCCTTGTCTTCAATAAAGCGGTAACGGCAGTTGCGGGCAAAACCATCATGATCAAAAAAACCGCGGATCATTCCGTTGTGGACACGATTGATGCGGGCGACACGACGAAAGTGGCGGTGAACGGGGAACGAGTGAATATGACCCTTCCGCAACGATTGCAATATTCCACCAATTATTATGTTACGATTCAGCCAGGCGCTTTTCAGGATGGATACGGAGTAGGTCATGCAGGATTGTTGAATGCTTCTTGGTCGTTCAAGACGGCGGCGCAGCCAACGTCACCGTCGTCTCCATCCGTACCGGCCGCCCCGATCTCTCCTAAGCCAGAAGGGATTGACGTGCTTGTCAACGGCAAGGCGGAAAGCGCTGGAACGGCCAGTGTGACGAATGTTAACGGTCAGAAGAAGACGGCAATCTCCGTGGATGAAGGAAAAATTATGAAACGGCTGGAGCAGGAAGGCAACGGTGCGACAATTACCGTTCCGGTCAAGCTGGAGACGGACGTACTGGACAGCCTCTTTAACGGACGGCTTATGCAGAGCATGGCGAGACGGCAAGCGACGATTGAAATTCAGACCGCGGACGCCATCTACCGATTGCCGGCCGAATGGATTGGCATAGCGGATATTTTAAAGCGGCTTGGGGCAGCAGGTGCGCTAGAGCAAATCAGCGTTGGTTTGGAAATCGCCAAGCCGACGGCGGAGGCAGCCAGCGCTATCGAGCAGGCGGTGAAAAGGGCGGGAACAACGCTAGTTGCCGCTCCGATGATTTTCCGTGTCTATGCTTCCTATAACGGAAAAGAAATCGAAATCGACAGCTTTGAGCATTATGTGGAGCGTCTGATTGCCCTTCCTGCCGGCGTTGAGGCCGGCCGAATCACGACCGGTGTAGTGGCTGAGTCGGACGGTAAGATCCGTCATGTGCCGACAAAGGTCGTAAGCGTGGGGAGTAAGGATTACGCGCAAATCCATAGCTTGACGAATAGTTCTTATGCGGTAGTCTGGAATCCTATGACATTTGCGGACGTGGCATCTCATTGGTCGAAAGCGTCCGTCAATAATATGGGTTCCCGTATGGTCGTGCAAGGCGACTCCGAGGGCTTGTTCCATCCCGACCGTTCAATTACGCGCGCGGAGTTTGCCGCGATTGTCGTGCGCGGGCTGGGCTTGCCGCTAGAAGAGTCGAAGTCGTCGTTCGAGGATGTCACGAAGAGCGTATGGTACAGCCGCCTCATACAAACGGCGGTCGCATATGATCTGATCGCCGGATTTCCCGACGGAACCTTCCGTCCGAATGATCCGATTTCGCGCGAACAGGCTATGAGTATTCTAGCCAAAGCAATGAAATGGACAGGTCTGAAGTCCGCAGCAGCGAAGAAGCCGGAGGACGTTCTCGGCGTTTATGAGGATGCTTCGAAAGTATCTCCTTGGGCGGCGGCAGGCATTGCCGACTGTATTCAAACCGGCATCGTCACCGGAAGAGGCGCCGCAGAACTGGCTCCTCGCGACCACATGACGAGGGCAGAGGTTGCCTCCATTATCGAACGCTTGCTTAAAGCTTCAAAACTGATCTAGCAACAGAGCGCCAGAGAGCCGAATAGTCGCGTATGCGGACGTTCGGCTCTTAATGTTCACATTATGAACATGGTTTTAACATGTGAGGTTCGGTATAATGGGAAACAGGCCTATTGCGCCAACTTTCACATGAAATCGGGGATATGCATGACCTTTCAAAGATATCGTTTGCTTGCTCTGTTGACCTGCATCGGCATGTTTCTCGTTTTGATCGCGGGAGTTCTCGTGACAAATACCGATTCCGGCCGCGGCTGCGGTACCGATTGGCCGCTATGTAACGGCAAATTCGTACCGGCTTATACGGTGGAGTCGATGGTTGAATATAGTCATCGTATGATTAGCGGCATCGTTGGGCTGCTCGTAGGAGCGACCTATTTGGCAACGCATTTCTGGAAGCCGGCGCGCCATCGCGAAAACCTGCTTTATGCAGGCGGGGCTCTGTTGTTTACAGTTATGCAGGCGATTCTCGGCGCGATGGCGGTCAAATGGGAGCAGTCTTCGATCGTTATGGCGCTCCATTTCGGCATTTCGCTATTCGCCTTCACGTGCACCTGGCTGCTGTACAAGCTCGTCAAGCGTCAAGCCGCGGAGCAAAGCGGTCAAGCCGTTCCCTTCTCGCAGCATCGTCGGCCATCACCTGTCGCGTCGATCTCGACAGGGCTGTACAAAGGCGTAGTCGCGGTTATCGTCTATTGCTACGGCGTCGTTTACCTCGGCGCGTTTATCCGCCATACGAGCTCCGGAGGGGCGTGCGAGGGATGGCCGCTATGTAACGGCGAGATCGTACCCGAGCTATCCGGGTCGGTTGCAGTCGCGTTCGCGCACCGGATTGCCGCGCTGCTGCTGCTCGTGTTTATTGCTATTGTCGTGTTCTACGTTCGCAAAGCTGCCGGAGCCGGCTCGGAGCTGGCCTCCATCGGCAACAAGGCGCTTATTCTCGTCGTCCTGCAAATTTTTAGCGGAGGACTGCTCTCCTTCACTTTATCGAACGAAGACGCCTACGTATTTACCGGTCTGCTGCATACGGTTATTATTTCGGCGCTGTTCAGCGTACTGGTATTGTTAGCCATTCGAATGCGGCAGACAATGAAACGATAGCTTGTTCGTACGAGGGACGGCGCAAAACCGGCGATTCGGTTGAGCGCGCCGTCTCTTTTGCGTTACAATGAGACAGGGAGGTTAGCCGATGCTAGGGCGTGTCAGAAAACCCGCTCAGGGGCATCTTTCACTGCCTTTTCACTCCCTGCTTCGTCACTTTTGCTTGACGTACCTCCGGTACGTCAAGCAAAAGTTCCTTGCATGGAACGAAAATTCGGCAAAATCTGCTGCCTTCGAAGTATCAGACACGTCCTGGGGGGAGAGCCATTGCTAAGAGTTTTGTTCGGAGAATGGCCGCGCGAATGGTCGGGGAAGTCGCTAGAGACGGTCCGATCGATTGAAGCGTTCGCCCGGCGCTGCTCCGAGCTTGCGCGCGGTCGGCCGGAGGAAGCAAAGAAATATCGCACCTTCGCGATTTGGGCGGAAGGTTTGCTGCACTCGATGGACGAGCTTGAGCAAAGCTGCTACGCAGCCAAAAAATACGCGCAGCAAATTAGCCATAGGCGGCTCGACGAGTTCACGGCCGAAGAGAAAATGAACTACGAGCGCCACGTTTATTTCGACAAAAACGCTTATATCCGTTACTTTTCCTTGCTGGACAAGTTGGGCACGCTGTTGAATCAACTGCTGGCGCTGCGAACCGAGCGGATTAAAGCCCGTTATTCGTATTTTACGATGCTGCGCAATATGAGACAAAACGGACTTCATTGGGAGCTGGTGAAGCCGTTGAATGAAATCAAGGAACGGCACCAAGGCGCGATGAGCCGTCTGCGCAGCCGCAGAAACATCGAGATCCATCAGATGAACGAGGAGCTGCGCGACGATCTCGCTCAGAGCCTTGCGAACAACGGAGCAGGTAGAACGCTCGAAAATTTGGGAGCCAACATGGAGGATCTGGATCAAGGCTGGGCCATGGTTCAAGGCTCGCTGCATGTCGCTTTTCGCTATGCATGCGCGTATTTGCGCCGCATGGATTAAGCCTACAACGGGACGGAGGGGAACCGCGTGAAGCTGCTGGGCAAAACCGCGCTGATCACGGGCAGCGCCAAAGGTTTGGGACGACGCACCGCCCTGGAGCTGGCAGCCCATGGATGCGATGTAGCGATCAATTACGTGAACAGCCGGGACGAAGCCGAACGATTAGTTGAAGAAATCGGGGCTTTGGGACGCAAGGCGTACGCAATTCAAGCGAACATCGCGATCGCCAACGATTCGGAGCGGCTTGTGTCAGAGACGGAGAGAAGGCTCGGAGAGGTCGATATTCTCGTTAACAACGCCGGTCCGTTTATTCGGGAGCGACGTCTGTTCGCGGACTATTCAAAGGACGACATTCACGACCTGATGAACGGTAATCTCGTCGGCACGATGCTAATGGATCATCGGGTTCTGCCAGGGATGCGGGCCAGGCAGTGGGGGCGAATTATTCATTTCGGCTTCGGCCATGCTTCGGAGGCGAGATCCTGGCCGCATCGAGCCGTCTATGCGGCGGCCAAGGTCGGGCTCGTGTCGTTTACGAAGACGCTTGCAGTGGAAGAAGCCGCTAGCGGAATTACGGTGAACATGATCTGTCCCGGAGATATCCGCGGCGAGAATAAGGAGAAGAGCATTGCCGACGTAGCCGGGTTGATGGATGAGGAATCGCCCCGGGGCAGGCCGGGAAGCGGCGAGGATGTCGCGCGGATGATCGCATTCCTGTGCATGCCGGAATCGGATTTCATCACGGGCAATACGATTGACGTGTCCGGCGGACTGGACCCGATTCGTACGATGCTGAAGCGATGACAAAAGGTCCTGCCAATGGCAGGACCTTTCTAAACCTTCTGGCTTCGATGAAGGAAAATCAGAACACTTGAACGACTTCCTGAATGCCTTCGACTTCTTCCAGCAATGCGCGCTCGATTCCGGCTTTGAGCGTGATCGTGGAGCTTGGGCAGCTGCCGCAAGCGCCCATCAGACGCAGCTTAACGATGCCGTCCTCGATGTCGACGAGTTCGACGTCTCCTCCGTCGCGTTGCAAGAACGGACGCAGCTTGTCAAGAACGTCGCTCACTTCGTCGTAAATGCTTGGAGCATTCGTACTCATGATCATCCACTCCTTTCATAGTCTATTATAGTACAAAAAAGGTCAATTTCAAACCGGCCATGTTTCGCATTTTTTGTTGAAGAGAGGAAGCGAATACAGATGAATATCGTGGAGTTTTGCGTCAGCAACGCTCATCACGGAACGGACGAGGTACTGAAAAAGCTGGAACAGCTCCCCGATGTCGAAGTGATCGAATACGGATGTCTCGGCAATTGCGGCGAATGCTACCTGTCCCCGTACGCCTTGGTGAACGGAGAGAGCGTCGTAGCCGAGTCGGCCGAGCAGTTGTACGACCTGGTGCTTGAGGCGCTTCGCCAGCAGGAGGAAGAGCGAAGCGCTCTAGACAAGCTGCTGGGCGATCTCTGATCTGACTTGTCCCCGCATATTAACCGAAATGGCGCTTGCTCTTCCACAGCACTCCGCTCTTGAGCATCCGCGGAATGCGACCGAGCAGCGGCGTCGCGCCCATTAAGCCGAAGCCGGCCTTCTTGCCGAGCGAGCCAAGCACGCCTTTGAGCTTGATTCCGCCCAGTCTCGGCTCTTTGCCGTGCCAACGGGCCCGGATGACCTCGGCGACCTGTTTGCCCTGCGCTCCCGCCAGTTGGGCGCTTGGAGAGAAGGGCTGGCTGGAACAATCGCCGATCACGAAAACATGGGCATAGTCGGGCAGCTCATGGTACTCGTTTACGACTAGACGCCCCTGAGGATCTTTCGGCAGCGAGATCCGCTGGACGAGATCGACCGGCTGAATGCCGGCGGTCCACACGGTAACATCCGTCAAAATCGGCTCGGAACCGTTATGGATGACGCCTTGTTCCAGCGAGGTGATGCCGATATGTGAACGCATCTCTACATGGTGCTGGTCGAACCAGGAAGCGACGTATTCCTGCAGCTTGCCGGGGAAAGCGGACAGGACGCTATTGCCCCGATCTAGGATGCGAATATTGATGTCCGAGCGGCTTTCGCGCAGCTCGGCAGCAATCTCGACGCCGCTCAAGCCTCCGCCCACGATTGTCAGCTGGCCGTACGGGCGGATGTCGTTAATCTGCTGGAAGGTGCGGCGTGCTGCCGACAAAGACTGGACGCTGCAGGTATAATCGACAGCACCCGGGATACCGTGATAATTATCCGTGCAGCCGAGCGCGATGACGAGAGAGTCGTAAGCGATCGGTTCCTGATTGGATACGTGCACGATTTGGCGATCCAGATCGACGTCGGTAATATTTCCGTAAATCATTTGCAGTTGCGGATGAACGGGATAGTTGACGCGCAGCTCCAGATCGGACACCGTTCCGGCCGCAAGAGCGTAATACTCCGTTTTCAACCCCTGATAGGGCATCCGTTCGACAAGAACAAGCTGCCGATCTGCGGGAATATGTTCCAACAGCTCCTGCACGACCGTCATTCCTCCGTACCCGCCGCCTAAAATAACGACCTTGCTCATAAACGCTCTCCTTTGATGTCGGTTCGCTTTAGTATGACACAGAAGAGCCCCCGTCTTACTCGACGGGGAACTCCCAATTACTCGTATACTTTGACTTCGTTGTAGAACGTATCGCGTTCCACCGGAATTCGGCCTGCGCCTTTAATGAGCCATACCAGGTCTTCGCGCGTAATGCCGTCCGGAGTTAATGCGCCAGCCGCATGGCTGATCTTCTCCCGGACGATCGTGCCGTGCGCATCGGAGGCACCCATCGTGAGCGCGACTTGCGTAAGCTGAGTGCCGATGTTGATGAAGTAAGCTTTAATATGTTGGATGTTATCCAGCATCAGACGGCTGATCGCGATCGCTTTAAGATCGTCGTAAGCGGAATTCCTGCGCCGGATGCTCGCTTTCGGGCTGATCGGCTGCATCGACAGCGGGATGAACACCTGGAAGCCGTTCGTCTCGTCCTGCAGGTCGCGAACGTGGATCATATGCTGCACCCGCTCCTCTAACGACTCTACGGAGCCGTACAGCATCGTCGTATGCGTGCGCAAGCCGAGATTGTGCGCCGTGCGATGTACGTCCAAATACTGCTCGATATTCGCCTTGGTTACGCGCATCTTTTTCCGATACTGATCGGACAAAATTTCCGCGCCGCCTCCCGTCAACGTCTCCAGGCCGGCTTCGATAAGCCGTTCCAGTACTTGACGGTATGTCAGTCCGGAAATGCGGGAGAAGAAATCGATTTCGGCTGCCGTATAGGCCTTCATCGTTACGTTGGGATATTTTTCCTTCAGCGCGCGAATCGATTCTACATAATAGTCGAACGGTACATGAGGATTGTGGCCGCCGACGATATGGAATTCCCGGACGCCGGGATGGATGTGCTGCTCGACGTAATCGATCATTTCCTGAGGCGATAGCGTATAGGAGCCCTCTTGTCCCTCGTCTTTGCGGAAATTGCAAAAAGCGCAGCGCGCTTCGCATACGTTCGTGAAGTAAAGACTCATGTTTTCGATGAAGTAGACCTTCTTGCCGTTCTTCCTTAGATTCACCTCGTTGGCCAATTGCCCAATCGTCAACAGGTCGTCGGAGCGATAGAGGAAAAGTCCGTCCTCAAGGGACAGACGTTGACCGTTCCGGACTTTATCGGCGATTTCCGCCATTTGGCGGTCAGGGTGTGTCGTAACGAGAGTCATGGCATGCGCCTCCAGCCGTAATGAAATAAAAGTAGTGCGACAGGGATGTCGACTGTTTGTGAAAAAAATAACTTTCCAGAAAAACATATAAACCCAAATGTGAACAACCTGTAAACATTATAAACCTGAACCCCCCTTACGGCAACTGGAAATAGAAAAGGGTATAAACTAACGCAAAAAGGGGAATCAACTTGAATAATAAGAAAATTATGGTTATTGTAAAAATAAAATATCGAATAAGGCGGTGTGTTAATCTGAAACCGGATATTTTACCCCTTCACGAACTGGAAAAGCTAGAGGAAGCCGAGAAAATCGAAACGCTGAGGCAGTACAGGGCGGCGTATACGATCAAGGATCTTAGCCAGGCCTGGAGTTTGAACAATCCGATTCAATACTACATGTGGCTTAAAAAGCAGCACATTTACGAGCAGATTGTGCGCAAAGCGGATAAATTCGAGCCGTCCAAGGAATGGAAGAGGATGCAAGCGTCCGGAAGGCTGGACAGCGGCAGGAAGGACGTTCGCAGCCTTTCCGCCGATCAATTCCGCTATACACTGGACACGGAATCGGTTGGACAGGATTTGGCGCACGTTTTTAATCGATTGGCCGATTTTCTGCTCAACGAGAAAGGGCAATTCCGCTGTCGCATCGAATTGAAGGGGATCGCACACCAGCCTACGGGCGATGCATCTCTTGAGGCTTAGAGCTCTCTGGAGTATACTGAGGAAGAAAACAGTATCGTCTAGGGAGGGAAACCGACAATGATGAACATCAGCGAATCGGCTACAGAGAAAATACAGGAAATGCTTGCCGCGGAAGAAATTCCGAATTTGTTTCTGCGCATTGGAGTACAGGAAGGCGGATGCAGCGGCTTCTCATACGGCATGGGCTTCGACGATGAAATCAAAGAGGGCGACAGCGAAATGGAAGTTCGCGGCGTCAAAGTGGTCGTCGACAGCGACAGCATGAAATACTTGCGCGGCCTGGAGATTGACTGGAAGGAATCCGCCATGGGCGGCGGTTTCACCATTCACAATCCGAACGCAACTGCCACTTGCGGCTGCGGCTCCTCGTTCCGTACGGCGACGGAAGCGGGCAACCCTGCGGCTGAGCCTTGCTGATCGGGTAATTATAGGCGTTAGATTACGGCCTCCAAGACGATGTTAGTCTATGACTAATTCGTCTTGGAGGCCGTTTTTGCGCTGGATAACTGTGAGCATAAACGGACTTCCATTTCAACTACATTTCACGAGATTAAAAAGGGCTTGTTTGTTTTGGTTGAAAAAGCTAATATTTGCTTAATATTCCCTAAGGAACTTTCCAAAAACTTTCGGTTTATGATAAGTTGTAACAGGGCAAAGTTGGAGTTGAGAAACCCCAATGAGAAAGGCGGAACAAAATGGAATTTCGGGAGAAGAGGTTAACGGCGCTGAAGCGCAATATCGAAAATCTGCGCAATGAAATGGTGCTTGCTTACGTAAAAAGTGGGGATATGCGTCATGCGCAGGTATTGGAAATTTCCCAGCTGCTGGACGAGGAACTGAACCGTTACGCGAAATGTCAGCAGCGCGCCAAAGCGGCGGCCAAAGCCGGACATAGATTTGTCTACCATTCCAGACGCAGCGAGAGCGTTACAGCCCGCAGATAAGCGCTATACTCCAACTTCGTTATTATTTAGATTAGATGCCTGCCGATAATTGACATCGGCTTTTTTGGCGTTCCTTCGAAAATTGGGGCGAATTTCCGGCGTCATCCATCCAAGAACCTGTCCTTCGCGATGAGTATGTATAATTATACCCTCAGGGAAGGAGCCGTTATATGGAAGCCACGATTCGCAGACAGCTAGCCAACAAGTGGGTGAAGACGAACGCTTTGCGCTCCAATTCCTATATCGCCAGGCATATTCCGCCTTCGAGGCTGCTGAATGCGGCGAACTTGCACAGGATGATCGCTGTTCACGGCATGGTTGTCATCAAACCGGTTCGCGGCGGCGGAGGAATCGGCGTCATGAAAATCGAGAAGCTCGGTTCGTCCTATAGACTTACGAATAAATCCAATAAAAGAACGTTTTCCTCATTCGAGAGATTGATGAAGGCTGTGAACTCCGCGCGTCTGAAGCGGACTTATTTGATTCAAAAAGGGATAAGGCTGGCGACAATCGGAGGCCGGCCGATCGATTACCGCGTGAAATATGTCAAAGAAAACGGAATATGGACGTATCGGTCGATGGTCGGGAGATTGGCGAGACGGGGCCTGTTCGTAACCAACCTGTGCCGGGGAGGCACGCAGATGACGGCAGCGCAAGGGATTCGCCGTTCACTGTCGGCGAAGCTTGTCGGAAAGAAGAAGCGCGAAATGCGAAATTTGACGAAGGCGTCAACGGCGCTGCTTGAGAGTCGTTACCCGGGAATCGGACAGTTGGGTTACGATTACGCGATCGACCGAAAAGGACATATTTGGATGCTTGAAGTCAATACTCGACCGCAGTAAACGAAAATTATCGACAAAATTTTCTATAGAAGACGGTAATTAATTATTTTGCGGTTATGAAAGTTTTTTATTGGAAAATCGCCCAAAAACCTGTGTATAACTTCATCCACAATATACACACCGATATATCAAGGTTTTGAGGCGGATTTCAACAAAATACACACAACTTACTCACATTGCCTTGTGGATAATTGTCGGCTTGTCCCCCCTGCTCCAGGCATGCTATGATGCCTTCACAAACCTAAGGAGAGGGTGTGGGTCATGTTGCCGTTGTTAACCGATGAACTGCTGTTGGATGCTTATCGGAGCGCGCTGCGCATGGAACTGGACAGGGAATTCGTACGATTGCTACGAACGGAAATCCGGCGTAGGAAGCTGACGGTTCCCGAAGAAAGGGTTGTCTAGATATGCCATGCGGCAATTTCCACCGGAAATGCATATTGGCAGCCGACACAGCGAACGATGTGCCGGCAAGTCGTCCTTTCGGCAGTGGAAGGCTCCTCGAAGGAGACGAGCTCGGGCTCGTAGGGAGAATAGGGTCCGCTCCAATCGCTCGAACGACCTTCGTCTTCGGCGGCGGAACCGCAATTCGGACAAAAAATCTCTAGGGGGCTTAAAGCGTTGCAGATCGGACATATCAAACAGGGCATCCTCCTTAGGCCGGCAACAACCGGTTTTCCTAAGCTAGGATGCCCTTATTATAATTGTTTAAAATGCGATGCCTAAGCGAACTTTATGATCCTTCAATGAAAGGTTTGCTTAAAATTTCATGTTGCTGCTGTGCCCCGGAGACAGCTTGGCGTCCGGATCGATGTAGACTTTGGCATTGTTAATGGCCGTAGGCGCTTCGCCGAAACCGACGGCAATCAGCTTGAGCTTGCCGGGATAGGTCGTAATGTCGCCGGCGGCAAAGATGCCCGGAATGCTCGTCTCCATGCGGGAATCGACGACGATCGATCCGCCTTCTATGTCAAAGCCCCATTCCGCGATCGGGCCAAGCGAGCTCACAAAGCCGAAGTTAATGATTACCGCGTCGACCTCATGCTCGGTCGTTTCCCCCGATTTGACGTCGGTAAGCGTAACGCGGGAAATCGCGCCCTCTCCGTGCAGGCCGGTGATTTCCGTCGGCGTGACGACTTTAACGCTGGAGCGCTGAAGCAGCTCGACGCTGTGCTCGTGAGCGCGGAACTTGTCCCGACGATGAACGAGGGTCACCTGTTCGGCGATCGGCTCAAGCATGAGCGCCCAATCCAGCGCAGAATCGCCCCCTCCGCTAATCAGCACTTTCTGCCCGCGGAACTTTTCCAGATCGCTGACGAAATAGTGCAGGTTCGCTTTCTCGAAAGCGGCTGCCTCAGGCAGCTCCAGCTTGCGCGGCTCGAACGCTCCAACGCCCGCGGCAATAATGACGGCGCGTGCATGGTGAACCCCTTTATCGGTAACAATTTCAAAGAGGCGTTCCTCAAGCTTGGTCAGTTGGGCTACTTTTTCTTCCAAACAAACGTTGGGTTTGAAAAGCTCCAACTGGGCCTTCAAGTTATCGACGAGTCCTTGGGCGGTAACCTTCGGAAATCCCGCGACATCATATATATATTTCTCGGGATACAGTGCGGCAAGCTGGCCTCCGAGCTGAGGCATGCTTTCGATCAAACTGACGGACATCCGTCTCATACCGCCGTAGAAGGCTGCAAACAGGCCTGCAGGTCCTCCGCCGATAATCGCGACGTCCACGATTGACGTATTACTGGAATTCAAAATGCGACACCTCCGTGTTTTGATGCCGATAGTAGCAGCTTGCTACTAAACGCTTCAATTATAAACTTGTCGACTAAGAGAAGAAAGCTTTTTGTACAAATGTCCAAATATATTCATGAAAAAGAACCTTGAAAATTGTTGGAAAAGCCGATATGATCAACTATAGAATTTCGTTAAGTGGATTAACGAAAGAGATTGTGTAATTTTTCACAAACTAACCACACAAAAGGATTGGATGGGATCATCAATGAGCAGTATACCTAAGATCGTCATTCTGGGCGCAGGCTACGGCGGTGTTTTGACTTCGCTTCGTCTGCAGAAGGAATTGAATTATAATGAAGCGGATGTCACTCTGGTCAACAAGCATGATTATCATTACATTACGACGCACCTGCACATGCCTGCCGCAGGAACGGACAATCCGGAGAATGCCCGCGTCAACATCTCCAAGCTGATCGACGAGTTCAAGATCGACTTCGTCAAATCGACGGTTGTACAAATCCGTCCTCAGGATCGCAAAGTCATTCTGGAAGACGGAACGCTTTCTTACGATTATTTGATCATCGGTCTTGGCGGCGAGCCGGAAACGTTCGGCATCCCGGGAATGATCGAGCATGCGTTCAACATTCGCAGCATCAACTCCGTTCGCCTCATCCGCGAGCATATCGAATATCAATTCGCGCGCTTTAAGCGCGAGCCTCACCGCACGGATTATTTGACGTTTGTCGTCGGCGGCGCGGGCTTTACGGGCATCGAGTTCCTCGGCGAGCTGGCCGACCGCATTCCCGAGCTGTGCAAGCAGTTCGACGTCGATCAATCGCTCGTTAAGATCGTTAACGTCGAAGCGGCTCCGACTGCGCTTCCGGGCTTCGATCCGGAGCTGGTCGAGTATGCGATGCAAGTGCTGCAGAAGAAAGGCGTTACGTTCCGCATCGGCACGGCTGTCAAAGAGTGCACGGCGGACGGCGTTATCGTCGGCGAAGGCGAAGAGATCAAGTCGCAGACGGTCATTTGGACGGGGGGCGTTCGCGGTAACCGTCTGATCGAAGAAGCCGGCATCGAGACGATGAGAGGCCGCGTTAAGGTCGACGAATTCCTGCGCGCTCCGGGCCACGAGAACATCTTCGTACTGGGCGACAACTCGCTGGTATTCAACCCGGAAAACGAGCGTCCGTACCCGCCGACAGCGCAAATCGCGATGCAGCAGGGCGTCAACTGCGCGCACAACCTGGTCGCATCGATTCGCAATCAGCCGCTCAAGTCCTTCGCGTTCTCGAACAAAGGCGCGGTAGCATCGCTCGGCAAAGGCGAGGCGATCGGTCTTGCGTTCGGCAAGAAGTACAAAGGCCGTACGGCGTCGTGGCTGAAGAAGCTGATCGACATTCGTTATCTGTTCATCATCGGCGGTATTCCCCTTGTGCTGCGCAAAGGTAAATTCCTGTAATGAGACACTGCAGCGTGCAAGTGCGGGGCCTGTTGACGCGAGACGAACTGGACCGTTACAACGCGCTGATGGAAGTCGGCTCTTATCTGGAGACGCAGAAGCGCTACGATCTCGTCGCCACGGTGCAAGCCGAAGTGGATCTGCTCATTCAGCCGGGCATTGAACGGTTGAAGGAGAAAGGACGCGCGAGAGACCGGATGACGCAGGAGTATTTGGAAGAGAAGCGTCGCGCCGAGTGGGAAGCCCAGATGAGCGCACTGGAAGAAGACGATTAATCGAACGGCCGGATCGGGCCGCTCTCCGCGTAAGCGGGAGCGGTCGCGATCCGGTTTTTGCATTTTGGCGGCTATGCTTGTCTTTGTTTCAGTGTACAATAAGAAGGAGAAGTAATTTATAGGGTGAACCAAAGGCTTCAATGAGATGACCCAATGGAATAAGGAAAGGGAATTACAAGGGAGGAACGGAAATGCCTGGAAGAACGGAGAAAGACTCGATCGGAAGCAAGGAAGTGCCGGAAGAGGTGTATTACGGAATTCAGACTTTGCGCGCGGTGGAAAACTTTCCGATTACAGGAGTGCCGGTTCATCCCGAGCTGGTCGTTGCGCTCGCCCATGTGAAGAAAGCGGCCGCTCAAGCGAACATGCAGCTCAAAAGATTGCCGGCGCAGATCGGACAAGCGATCGTGCAGGCGGCGGAGGAAGTTGCGCGAGGCGATCTGTCCGACCAATTTATCGTCGACTCGATTCAAGGCGGCGCGGGAACCTCCATTAATATGAATATGAACGAGGTGCTGGCCAATCGGGCGCTTGAACTGATGGGGCGAGCGAAAGGCGACTATTTTCACTGCAGTCCGAACAACCATGTCAACATGTCGCAATCGACGAACGATGCGATTCCGACTGCGCTTCGCATCGCGGCTCATCGCTTGACCGATCAGCTCTTGGATACGATGGAAGAGGTGCGCCAAGGATTCGTTCGCAAGGAAGCGGAATTTGACGATGTGATCAAAATGGGCAGAACCCATTTGCAGGATGCGGTTCCGATTCGCATGGGCCAGGAGTTTGGCGCTTATTCGAAGGTGCTGCAGCGGGACATGGGACGCATCCGCCGGGCTTCCGAGGGTTTGCTTTCGGTGAATATGGGCGCGACGGCGGTGGGCACCGGACTGAACGCAACGCCGGAATATATTCGGCTTGTCGTGGACAATATGGCGGACGCGCTGGATATCCCGATCCGTTCCGCTCCCGATCTCGTCGACGCGACCCAGAACACGGACGCCTATACGGAGCTGTCCGCCGCGCTTAAAGTATGTGCCGTCAATCTGTCGAAAATCTGCAACGATATTCGCATGATGGCGTCCGGTCCGCATGTCGGCTTAAATGAAATTTTGCTGCCGCCGAGACAGCCGGGTTCTTCAATTATGCCGGGCAAAGTGAATCCGGTTATGGCCGAGGTCGTGAACCAGGTGGCTTTCCAGGTGATGGGCAACGATCATACGATCTGTATGGCTTCCGAGGCGGGGCAATTCGAACTGAACGTCATGGGACCGGTCATCGCCTTTAATTTGTTGCAATCGCTACAAGTGCTGCAGCGATCGCTCGACGTCTTTAACCGCTACGCGCTTGAGGGGATGGAGGCGAATCGGGCCAAATGCAAGGCGTACGTGGACAGAAGCTTCGGCATCGTCACGGCGCTGAACCCGCATCTCGGTTACGATGTGGCGGCTCAGTTGGTCAAGGAAGCGACGAAGACGGGCATGACGATCAAGGAGCTGATCCTGGAGAAGGGCTTGCTGACGCAGGAGGAAATGGACGAAATTCTCGATCCGATCCAGATGACGACGCCGGGGATCGCCGGAGAGCATCTGCTGAAGGAGCAGCTTTAAGAAAGTTCGCGCTATCCCGGAAAAGGGGAGATGGCGCGGACTTTTTTTAGCCTCAAATAGACAAAGAGGTCCGAATTTTGTATGAGCTTTCATCTGAAGTTGATGCGTGACAATAAGATGTTGTATGGTAGAAGTTGGTTGAATGGAAAGGAGGTTCTTGCTTGGTGAAAAAGACAAGTATACTCTTCATCTGCTGCTTCTTTTTCTTTGATCAAGTGCCTTCTATGTGGATCGTGGTTACAAAGCAAGGGGACGCACCGACGGCTAAATATAAAACCTTTGAATTTGATCCTGCAAATGAATCAATGAATCCAGGCGATGTGTATAGCAATGAAGTTAAGGAGCTTCACCTGGAGAAGGGGAAATACAGTGTGTCGGCTAACTTATCGACTTTTTCCGCTAGAAACTCGCAGTACGCTTTAAACGCAGGTCCAATCGACTTTGAAGTAAAATAGGAAGCCCGACTGCAACGTCGGCTTCCTAACTAAATCTGCTGAGAATCAGTTCCCGGAGTTTCTAGGCAACAAGCTCTCGAACGCTTCTTCCGTCAACAGATTGCCGACGAAGAACGAGCCGAACTCGCCGTAACGCGCGCTGACTTCGTCGAATCTCATCTCGTAGACAAGCTTCTTGAACTGCAAAGCGTCGTCGGAGAACAGGGTGACGCCCCATTCCCAATCGTCGAAGCCGACCGAGCCGGAGATGATTTGCTTGACCTTGCCGGCATAGCCGCGGCCGATCATGCCATGGCTTCTCATCAGCGTCTTGCGCTCCTCCATCGGCAGCATGTACCAGTTGTCCTCCAGGTTGCGCTTCTTGTTCATCGGGTAGAAGCAAATATGCTTGCTCTTAGGCAGGATCGGCTTCAAGCGCGCGACAATTTCTGGCACCTGCATCGGATCCACGCCTGGAGTACCCATATAGTTGCTCAACTCTACGACGCTGACGTAGGAGTAAGCTTTTACGGTATAACGGGCAAAGCTCGAGCGGTTGAACGCGTTCTCGATCTCGTTCAGCTCCTCCAGCGTCTCCCGCAGATGCATCAGAATGAAGTCGGCCTTCTGTCCGACGATCGAATAGAAGGCATAGCTGCCTTCCTTGCGCTCTTCCGTCGCCGTCCATTCGGCGCGCAGCTTCGCAAGTTCGTCCAGCGCGGTTTTTTGTTCCTCAGAGGTTGCGGCGTTCCAGGCTTGCCAGTCGATCGTGCGCAGGTCGTGCAGCACATACCATCCATCCAATGTTTGAGCGGCTTCGCTCATCGGTCATCTCTCCTTGTCCAAGCTGTTTATTCCATTGTAGCCCAAGCGGAGAGCGAGGGGCAAACGCCGAAGACTCGTAAATCGAAGGAAAACGTTGTTTTCGGCTTTTTGTTCACAGCTCATTCACACGCACCGCGTTGACTGCGGACCGAGCAGCTTGTAAACTGGAAAAGAGTCTGATTTTGTGGAGGTTTGCGTAATGATCGGTGGAGTCCTTGGCGGCGTCTTGTTCGGAATTATCGGCTCGCTGCTCTGTCTGGTACTCTTCTTCGGCATTGGCTTTATTTTGAACATGCTGATTAAGACGACCTGGTTTCCGTTATGGCTGTTTGTGATCGTTGTCATTCCGCTCGGCATTTGGCAGCTGTGGCAAGAGGATTTGACCGTCACCGAAAATATACAATCGCTGCTTGTGTCCGATACGATTCTGATCGTGGCCGGCGCCGTCGGTGCGTACTTAAGCGGTTGGGCGATTCGCGCGCTGCGGCGCGGCGGATACAAAATGTTCTAGACCGCGGCTTAAAGCCAAGTCGCGCGAAGGCGGGGGGAGTCGCATGCTCCGATTATCGGAAATGTTGAAAATGGCGAAGTACGCGCTCGTGGGCGGGTTGAACACGGGTGTGGATTTCGCCGTTTTTTGTGCTTTGATTTACGGGTTGGGAATGCCGACTGCGGGAGCTCAGGTCATATCTTATCTAGCGGGGACTGCGAACAGTTACTTGCTGAACCGCTACTGGACGTTCGGGGTGCGGGGACAGAAAAACGCGGCGGAGTTGGTTCGCTTCGTTGCGGTTAACGTCGTGTCGTTCGCCGCGGCTACGGCGGCGCTGCTAGGGCTCGAATACGCAGGACTGGAAGCGGCGCTAGCCAAGGCGATCTCCGTCTTCGTTTCTCTTGCGGTGAACTATGCGGGATATCGACTATGGGTATTCGGCGGCAAGGAGCGCCAGCGAATCGGCGAGCCCGAAGCTTGATTTATATGTTACAATAGTAGGATCATCACTTTGAAGAAAAGAGTGTCGATCCCGCAATGCGTGTGTCGAATTTAATGGAATTTACGGAAAATCATCGCTTTATAGTCCGCAGAGATTTTGCGCTCAGCGGCCTGGATCGGAAGGCGCTCGTCGGCTTTTATCAGCCGATGGCGGGGGCCGTTTCGGCCGCTTTCTACCAGCTGCTCTATCACCAAATCGCCGAAGACGCATCCGGAATATCGACTCCCGAGTCCCAGCGCAAGCTGTTTCTGGGGCTGGGAATCGAGCTGAACGCAGGCGGCCGCCAGGCGGTCGTCGAAGCGGCCTCGCGGCTGGAAGCGATCGGCTTGCTGCAGGTTTACCGCCATCATAATCCGCTGTCCGAGGAGACGCTGTACGAGTATGCGCTGATTGCGCCGCTCAGTCCGGCCGAGTTTTTCGCGAGCGAGCATCTAACGCTGCTGCTGTGCGACAAAATCGGCAAAAGCGCGCTGCTGGAGCTGCGCGACGGGTTTGCGCCCGAGCCGCCGCCCGAGCTGGCGCGTTTCGTTAACCGCGAGGAGGCGACGGTGCACTTCTCGGAAATATTTCGCATCAGCCCCGGCCTTGTCGATCCGGAGCTGGAAGCGGGCTGGTCCGAGAGCGCCGTCGCGAAGGAGCAGAAAGCTTCCCAGCCTGCGGAGCGAATACGCCATAGCGAAATGCTGCTGCGTTTTCCGCGCGGATCGGCGAACCGGGTGTTCGTCGAGCGGCTTAATCGAGCGCCGCAGGCCATGGCGCAGATCAATTATTTGGCTTACAAATACGATTTGGAAGTGCCGGAGATTTGTCGTTTGCTCGACGAGGACGGCATGTTCCGTCACGACGGAACACTGCAATGGGACGACCTGCAGCATCGGGCCAATCTGATGTACAGGCAGGATCGCAAGCGCGCGGAAGAGCGGGAGCGGTTTCTCGCCCGAGGCGATGAGCGAACGGGGAGCCTTACAGGGGACGAGCCCGTCGCAATTCCGCCTTCCCTGCTGCTCGACATCCCCGAGCGGTTTCAGGAGAGTATTGCGGTGGAGCGGTATAACGAAATGCTGCGCCGTGAGCCGTACACCCGAATGCTGGCGCGGTTCTTTCCGGGGGAAGTGCCGGACAACTTCGTGCGCGTATTCGAGCGCATTGATTTGAGCTACAAGCTGCCCGAGCCGGTCATCAACGTGCTGATCCATTATGTTTTCTCGTTGGGACGGGCGCAGCGGCTGACGAAATCGTTCGTCGACGCGATTGCATCGAACATGCTGGCCAAAGGCATCGATACGATCGAGAAGGCGATCCTGTACATTCGCGAGCAGGAGAAGCTGAACGAAGCGCTAGACCGCAAAAACCGCGGAGACGATTCTGCCCGCGCGGCAGTATCGGGCGGACGCGGCGGCGGAAGGCGGAAGCCTGCGATGTCGGTCGTTAAAGATTCGGGGACGGCGGACGAGGTGACTCCCGAGGAGCTGGAGCGGATGCTTGCTCGCGCGAGGGAGCGGAAGAGCAAAAAATGACGCCGGTAGGGAGCTGCGACGAAATTAGCAGTAATTTATTTTGACGCAGTCTCTAGGCGGCAGTGAGGAGGCGCGGACAATGGAATCATTGAAGGACGCTTTGCGCCGGCTGCCGTTCGGTCCGCAGTCGGGGCAAGGGCGGGACATCGCCGAGCAGGTGCTTGCCGACCCTCTGGTGGTCGATCTGCGCAGCCGCTACCCTGAGCTTGACGACCAGGTGCTGCGGCTTAACTTGAACCGGCTATACCAGATGACTAAAGAAGCGCGCAATTGCCGGGCTTGCCCCGGACTCGAGGCTTGTCCGAACGACATGCAGGGGCACTCCACCGGCATATCGTGCGAAAGCTTAAACGGCCGCTGGCAAATCAACGATTACAAAACGCCTTGCTCCAAATGGATTGCATTCGAGGGCCAGGAACGCATTCGCCGCAGAGTGACGAGCCTGTATTTGGACAATTCCGAGCTGGGGCAGTATTACGACGAAGAAGAGATGATGCGCTTAGACCCGAATCGCGCTGTGGCCGTAGATCAGCTTCAGGAGTATGCCGACGGCGCGGAAGAATCGGGATTGCCGAAACGCGGCTTATATCTTCAGGGCGATTTCGGCACCGGAAAAACGTATCTCGCCGGCTATCTGCTGCATCGCTTGGCCAAAAAAGGCTACTCCGGCGTCATCGTCTACATGCCCGACTTCGTCGAAGACGCAAAGGCGCTGATGTTCGAGCCGCAGAAGCTAAAAGAGACGGTGACGCTGATGAAAGAGGCGGATTTGCTCGTCTTCGACGACATCGGCGCGGAAAATTTGACGCCATGGGTTCGCGACCATGTGTTAGGTGCGATTCTCAACCATCGGATGAACCGCAAGCCGACCTTTTACACGTCCAATCACGCCCTTGAGGATCTTGAGAAGCATTTCAGCTTCACGCACAAGGAAGGCGAAGAAATGCACAAGGGACAACGATTAATGGACCGCATTCGTCCGTTCGTCGACATCATCCATGTTCGGGGACGCAATCATCGCGGCTCCGGGAAGTAGCAGGCTAAAGCATTGATGTCGGGGCTGTCCCTAATTAGTCGTAACGAGTGATTATCGAAGGGCACTGCGCTGCCGGTGGATTTGCAGCCTTGGGAATATCGGATTTATACGGTTTCTATTAGTCAATAAGGTGAAAAGTGGCCTTTCTTTCGACGTTAAAATACGTCGGAGAGAGGCTACTTTTTTTCATAATGGATTTATTAGTTTTTTTATAGACACTTATTGACAATCGACTTGTCGCCCTGTTAAGATTTCTCCAATACCAAGTAAATATATATGAATTACTTGGTATATGTGAATTATTAGGTAAAGGACGACTCGCAAACAGCACAAAGTTGGCGGATCTCTGGATGCCGAGATCGTTCCCGAGCGGCTGGAATGGCCATCCGGCGCGACGGGAGCGCAAAAATGACATTGGTTGGGGTGGATAAACATGAAAACATTGAAAAATTTCCAATTCGTACTTATTGCGGCATTGATCGTAACCGTATTGAGTGCATGCGGCGCCAAAAACAATAGCGGGGAGCCGTCCAAAGCGGCAACGTCAAGTACGCCGGCCGCAAACGGATCGCCGAGCGCTTCGGCTCCCGCCGAGCCGTCGAAGGAAGCTCCGAAGGACATCGAGCTGCTTAACGTATCCTACGATCCGACTCGCGAGCTATATGAAGAATTCAACAAGAGCTTCGCTGAATATTGGAAGCAGAAAACCGGGGGCAACATTACGATCAAGCAATCCCATGGCGGCTCGGGCAAGCAGGCCCGTTCAGTCATCGACGGATTGGAGGCTGACGTCGTTACGCTCGCGCTCGGCTTCGACATCGATGCGCTTGTGGAGCCGGGCTTGATCAAGTCCGATTGGCAGAAGACTTTCGAGCAGAACAGCACGCCGTACACATCGACCATCGTTTTCCTCGTGCGCAAAGGCAATCCGAAAGGGATCAAGGACTGGGACGATCTGATCAAGGACGGCATTCAGGTCATTACCCCGAATCCGAAAACGTCGGGCGGAGCGCGCTGGAACTACTTGGCCGCATGGGGCTACGCGACGAAGACGCTTGGCTACGACGAAACGCAGACGCTCGATTTTCTGAAAAAACTGTTCAAAAACGTGCCGGTGCTGGACACGGGAGCCCGCGGATCAACGACGACATTCGTGGAGAAAGGGATTGGCGACGTGCTGCTGGCGTGGGAAAACGAGGCGTACTTGGCTCTGAAGGAATTCGGAGACGACTACGAGATCGTGACGCCGTCGCTGAGCATTCTGGCGGAGCCTCCGGTAGCGATCGTCGACAAGAACGTCGATAAGAGAGGCACGCGCGAAGCGGCTACGGAATATCTCCAATACTTGTACACCGAGCAGGGCCAGGAGATCGCGGCGAAAAATTTCTATCGCCCTCGCCTGCAATCGGTGGCCGACAAATACAAAGACCAGTTCGGCCAGCTTAATTTGCTGACGATCGACCAGGATTTCGGCGGCTGGAACGAAGCGCAAACGAAGCATTTCTCCGACGGAGGCACGTTCGACCAAATTTATACGCCGGGTTCCTAACCAAGGGCCGGCAGGAGGTTAGCGCGTCAACATGATCCGATTAAGAAAAAACGAGCGGATATTGCCCGGATTTTCCCTTACGTTGGGCTTTACGATTCTTTATCTCAGCTTGATCGTATTGCTCCCGTTGGCGGCATTGGCGATCAAATCCGCGGATCTGTCGCTGGCGCAATGGTGGAATACCGTCGCCGATCCGCGCGTCGTCGCCTCCTACAGGTTAAGCTTAACGACCGCATTCATCGCAGCGCTCGTCAACTTCGTGTTCGGTTTGCTGCTGGCCTGGGTACTCGTACGCTACGAGTTCCCCGGCAAGCGCATCATAGACGGGCTGATCGATTTGCCGTTCGCGCTGCCGACGGCGGTCGCAGGCATCGCGCTTACGACCATCTATGCGCCCAAAGGCTGGATCGGCTCTTTGCTGGAGCCTCTGGGCGTCAAGGTCGCGTATACGCCAACCGGCATTACGATCGCGCTGATTTTTATCGGCATTCCCTTCGTCGTGCGAACAGTTCAGCCCGTGCTGCAGGATTTAGAGGGCGATATGGAGGAAGCGGCGGTCATGCTGGGCTCGTACCGTTTCCGCATTTTCCGCAAAGTGATTTTGCCGGATTTGATTCCTCCGCTGCTGACGGGCTTCGCTCTGGCGTTCGCGCGCGGCATCGGAGAGTACGGCTCGGTCGTGTTCATCTCCGGCAACATGCCGATGAAGACGGAGATCGCTCCGCTTCTAATTATTACGAAGCTGGAGCAATACCAGTACGCGCAAGCGGCGGCGATCGCCGTCGTGCTGCTGCTGATCTCCTTTGCTCTGCTGCTGGTCATTAATATTTTGCAAAGGTGGAGCAATCGCCGCCTTCGCGCCGTGAAGGGGGGCTGAGCGGATGGCGGGTATCGTTACGAATCCGCGGGCTGCGAAAAAACAGGCGGCGAAGCCGCATCTGTCGGAGCCGAAAGCCGTGAAGTACGCGCTAATCGGCGTTGCGCTGCTGTTCCTCGCCCTGATCGTGCTGCTGCCGATGGCGGCGGTATTAGCCGAGGCGTTCCGCAAAGGCTGGGCTGCTTATTTAAGCGCTTTGACCGATCCTGACGCAATGTCGGCTTTGCGGCTGACCGTGATTACCGCGCTGATCGCCGTGCCGCTGAATACGATATTCGGGCTGGCGGCGGCATGGGCGATTACGAAGTTCAAGTTTCGCGGCAAAAATTTGCTCGTTACGCTGATCGACCTTCCGTTCGCCGTGTCGCCGATCGTGAGCGGTCTGATCTATGTGCTGCTGTTCGGCGCGCAGGGGTTGCTCGGGCCTTGGCTCAGCGAGCATGATATCCATATTATTTTCGCCACGCCGGGGATTGTGATCGCCACGATGTTCGTTACATTCCCGTTCGTCGCCCGCGAGCTGATCCCGCTTATGGAGACGCAGGGAGTAACGGACGAAGAAGCGGCAGTCAGTCTCGGGGCGAAGGGCTGGCGGGTATTTTTCAAGGTAACGTTGCCGAATATCAAGTGGGGTTTGCTGTACGGCATGATTCTGTGCAATGCGAGAGCAATGGGCGAGTTCGGCGCGGTGTCGGTCGTCTCCGGACATATTCGGGGCGAGACGAATACGCTGCCGCTGCATATCGAAATTTTGTACAACGAATATCAGTTCAGCGCGGCCTTCGCCGTCGCCTCTCTGCTCATGGTGCTGGCTGTCGTCACGCTAATCGTCAAATCCATTCTGGAAAGCCGCATGAGCTCAGAATAGCCCGCTAATGGCTTCGCTCCATTTGGTTCAACTTATATTGAGCAATAGTCCTAACGAAACGGAGGAACGAAAATGGCTAAACCGCTGGAGGTAGACGAACGCTGGCTGGGGCGAATCGCCGAGCAGGTGAACGGATTGGAATACGGCGAGGTGAACATCGTTGTTCATGACGGAAGAATCGTGCAGATTGAGCGCAAGGAACGCAAGCGTTATGACGACCCCTCGCGCAGCGTGCCGAAGCAGGTGCAGAGAGAACCATACAAACAAGCTTAGCGATTTGTATATAGTTCATAGAATGGCGGCGCCAAAGAATTCGTAAATACGCCAACTTTAGAAACAGAACGATTGATATCCTTTGAAATTATTGGAAGAAGTCGAAAAGTTTCTCAAAGACAAATATATCGAACCTACAAGCAATCAAAAGGATATAAATATGCAATTTGCTTAAAAGTAGATAATATCCCAATAGGTTATGTGAATGTGAGCATTGGGGAGAACCACGATTTAGGGTAGGGTGCGGGTGTTCATTTTATAGAAAGTGAGATATAAGGGGGATTGATAAGGATCTCAATACAAAGGGGCCGCCCATTGGGCAGCCCCTTGCTCGTTGTTTTTGCAAATTAAGTAATGATGAATTTAACGACAACCGCGACCGTGAACACGATGAACATGAAGCCGAACATCACTCCAAAACCCGTCGCTACGTCGAACAGATCGTCGCGCGGCTCTTCGTTGATATGCTGGCGCGGATCGGTAACATTTGCATTTGCCATTGATAAGCCTCCTGACACGCATTCGATAGTTACAGTATACCCAAGAACGCTTTTTGTTGTAAAGTGTTCCCCCGAACGAACGGTGACAAGTTTGCGACAACGGAAAAACGGATAAGGCGATACGGCGTGCGAATGTGCTACAATGGGAGGAACGGGTGTTCTATCCGGACATCAGAAGGAGGTACGTTTGTTGGACATCCTGGACGCTGCCGCAAGTCGGGACAAGGCGATGGAAAACATTCGCAACAAGCTGGCGCTGCTTCCCGATCAGCCCGGCTGCTATTTAATGAAAAACGAAGAGGGCAAGATCATATACGTAGGCAAGGCGAAGGTGCTGAAAAACCGCGTGCGCTCCTACTTTACCGGCAGCCACGACGGCAAGACGCAGAAGCTCGTCGCCGAAATTCGCGACTTCGAATATATCGTAACGGCCAGCAATACGGAGTCTTTAATTTTGGAGTGCAACCTGATCAAGGAGCATTTTCCCCGTTACAATGTACTGCTGAAGGACGATAAATCGTTTCCTTACTTGAAAATCACGAACGAGAAGCATCCGAAGCTGGAAGTAACGAGACGGGTCGTCAAGGATAAAGCGAAATATTTCGGGCCCTATCCGAACGCCTTCGCCGCACAGGAGACGAAAAAGCTTCTCGATAGGATGTACCCGCTGCGCAAATGCAATACGCTCCCGGACAAAGTATGCTTGTACTATCATATGGGCCAATGCGTGGCTCCCTGCGAGTACACAATCGAGCAGAAGGTTTACGACGACATGGTCGGGGAGATTTCCCGGTTTTTGAATGGCGGGCATACGGAAATTAAGCGCGAGCTGAAGCGCAAAATGGAGTCGGCGGCAGAGGAACTGCAATTCGAGCGGGCGAAGGAATACCGCGATCAGATTGTGGCGATTGAAGCGCTGATGGAGAAGCAGACGATCAATATGGCGGATGCGATGGACCGGGACGTGTTCGGTTATTCGGTCGACAAAGGCTGGATGTGTGTGCAAATTCTTTATATGCGCCAAGGCAAAATGAATCAGCGCCACATGTCCGTTTTTCCGTTTTACGGGGAGGCTTACGACGACTTTCTTAGCTATGTAACCCAGTATTATAGCGACAATCCGGCGCTGCCGCGCGAGGTGCTGCTGCCTCCTCCTCCGGTCGAGGGCGAACCGACGGAAAAAGCGACCCCGATCGAGGGTGCTGCCGAAGTCAAACAAGCCTCTGTAGACACGACCGAGGGACATGAGACAAAGGCTGGTGAAATCGCGAAGGTTGGAGAGATGAAGGCAAGCTACGGCGAGGCGGAAAAGGGAGAAGCCGCGGGGGTTGAAGAAGCGGCGGAGGCATACGAAGCGGAAGAGGAAGGCGAAGCTGCGGAGGTCGGAGAGACGCTGCGCCGCTGGCTGAAGATCAAGGCGGCATTCCCGCGCCGCGGCTCGAAGCGGCAGCTCGTTGCGATGGCTTGCGACAATTCCCGAGTGGCGCTGGAGGAGAAATTCCGTTTGATCGAGCGGGACGAATCGCGGACGGCCAAAGCTTCGGAAGGGCTGGCGAACTGGCTCGGCATTCCGAGCGCATCGCGCATCGAGGCGTTCGACAACTCGAACATTCAGGGCGCTTCGGCGGTGTCGGCGATGGTTGTGTTCACGGACGGCAAGCCGGATAAAAAGGAGTATCGCAAGTACAACGTTAAAACGGTGCAGGGTCCGGACGATTACGAGTCGATGCGGGAAGTTGTGCGCCGTCGCTACGAGCGCGTGCTGAAGGAAGGCTTGGCGCTGCCGGATCTGATCGTCGTCGACGGGGGTAAAGGACATATCGCAGCGGCGCTTGACGTGCTTGTCAACGAACTGGGGTTGGACGTTCCCGTCTGTGGCTTGGCGAAGGACGCCAAGCACCGCACCTCGCAGCTGCTTGTCGGCGACCCGCCGGAGGTCGTCCCTCTGCCGCGCGACAGCCAGGAATTTTATTTGCTGCAGCGCATTCAGGACGAAGTGCACCGCTTCGCGATTACGTTTCACCGCGAGAAGCGGGCCAAATCGATGGTCGCCTCGCGGCTGGACGCGATACCGGGCATCGGTGAGAAGCGCAGGAAGCAGCTGTTGAGTCATTTCGGCTCGCTGAAGGCGATCAAGGAAGCTTCCGTCGACGATTTCAAGGCGGTGTCGATCGGGGAAGCGCTGGCGCAGCGCATTGTGGACGCGCTTAATGCGGAGTGAGACTCTGGCTGGTTGGACTTTATTAATTAAGTAGGGCTTGCTGAATAGTGAAAATGAGGCTAAGAACCGCATAACAACAAGGGTCTTAGCCACTTTATGTCGAATTCATATGCAAAGGAAAGCATGGAGAACGGATAAAAATCCTTGCAGATGGAGTGACGAAAGTGTTCAAGCCAACCACGACGTCCCTCGACCGCTATACGAAGAAGCTTTCCACATCGATCTTCCTGCTCTTATTTGTTGAAGCTCAACTGCAGCGCCGCAAAGGGCTGCGAGGCATCATGCGCGAGCTTCAAGCCGATGAAGAATTTCAGCAGGCTCTCGGTATTACTTCGATCAGTGCAGCACAGTTCTCGCGCAAGAACAACCAGTTGGATCCGGAAGTGCTTCAATCCATCTTGTGCGATCTCCTCACTCGATTGCATCGTGTTCAGTCTCCCAGTGTTCAAGCTACCGGCCCGGTGAAAGTCATCGATTCTACAAAGATCAGTTTATGCCTGATAGATTTTTTTTCGTTGGGTGAAGCAGAATTTGAAGCTGACCTGCTTCTACGACACCGAAGAAAATGCGGTGATGAACCAAATTTGGGTGTGCCTGATCGCCTTCTGCTTGTTACTCTTGATGAAGCTTGAGATCGCGCCGAATCACTCATTTGACGGAACTGATGGATTTGCTGAAGACATTATTGTGGAAGCCGCTCAAGAAGCTTGAAGCTGCACTAAATTCGAAGCCAAGTCGAACATCCATAGGGCGACAAAAGAAGCTCGCCACGTCGTAGTCAGAAACCAGAGCTAGAAGCCAATTCTTTAAATGGATGCATATTCCAAATGGACAAAGACTGCCTGAACAGGAGCCCCTTGAGTTTTTAGCTCTTAACCGGAGGGGGCAGATTTCTGACAATTCAGATAGTTGTTATGTCACTGTTTATACAACGCTACTGAATCAGTTAATATTGATTGTGACTTTACAGCGGGTACAAACACTTTCACAAGTTATATCCATCACGAGAGTTGTACGTTTTCCATACCAGCCGAACCGATGTTGGGGTCGTGGAAGAAATATTCTCAGGAGTGCGGCAGCACACATGACATACGTCTCCATAATGGATTGCCAATTGTCTCCTTAACCTTAACGCATAATGACCAGACCATTCAACTGTCGAATGTCTTGTTCGATACAGGATGTGCTGCGACGATATTTGATACGGATTTACTTTCCCGAATCGGTATTTTCATTGATTTCATTCATGGCAGAGCCAAACGAATGTATGGAATAGGCGGAACAAGTGAAGTCTGCTACGAACAGGTCATTCCTCATTTAAGAATCGAGCATGTTCAATTGGAAACATTCCCCGTACAGCTGGGGGTAGTTCAAGAGCCTTATGGCTTCAATGGAATACTCGGCATTGATTTTATGATGAAAGCCAAATGGAAAGTTGATTTTGAAACGATGTGGATTCATAACTCCGATTGATTGTTCTTCTTGGAGGGATATCATGTCTTTACACGAGATTAAGATTGCCATCACGCTCTGCCCGTAGAAGCATACCCTTGAACTTCCTGCGGGCGGAGCCTTTTCCCAAGGGAGCGTGACGGTGATGAAGCCATTTAGAAGTAACCGCAGACGAGGGAGTATTCGACACCATAGGAAGCGGGTCATTCAACGCAAAAAACGTTTAGCCAATCAGTGGGGATGGTTCGTCAAATATGACGGGATCTTCGCCAAAGGAAAGATTCATTGTTCCTGCTGGTGGTGTTCTCAAAAGACCAGTCGGCTTGGCTATCCAAAGCCAGAGCTTGCAAGAATTGTAGGCTGCGAGGAGCAACTTCGCGACTCAGACTTATAAAATATCAAAAACCAAGCGATGCCTAAAATTAGCATCCGCTTGGTTTTCTTTTTTCCGTACTCTCAATACAACCCTAAATAATACAGCAACTCGAAAAATCAATCCGCCCTTTAAGTCCTTAATCATTTGCTGAACGTTTTTCCATTTTGTTTGCATTTGAGGACTTTTGAGTTTAATCTCATTTTCCCGTATTTGCTTCAACTGTTCCAAGTGTCGAGACAATACGACTTTACGGAATCGGGTAGAGGGAGACCCTCATAATGCTCAGGTAACTGCCAGCCCCATTCAAACTTGATTAGAATATCATCGCGTTCAAGATCAATGGTGTGAAATCCGTTGGTTATATCTTTGATAAGATCGGGAGATAGCATCGTATAATTTGTTAAGCAAGTTTCTCCGAGTCTATAAGTTTTATTTTCTTGACGATGGTGAACAACGAAGCAAAAACGAAGCGGCATCCCGCATTCACATCGATAGGGACGTTCTCCATATCCACCGTCTAAAATCTCCTTTAGCTCCCAATCATTTATTTTGTTCCAAATGTCCGTCGTGGACATATTGTCCTGAAGAACAACGATGCCTTTTTTCCGAGCTAACTGCTCCAACCATTTGCTCTTTTTGCTTTGTTTCACATAGTCTTCGAGAAAGGCTCGTTGCCTATCATCTAACAGTTGAATAAATCGGTTGACCTCATTCTCAGTTAAGGGCTTCGGCATCAGATCACCTCCGACATGGAAGGACTTAATTATCCAAATTGTAAACCATGCTACTATTCGATTCCGCATTCCTCGCTAATATTGATTCCATTATTTCTAATAGTCGGCTCGTAGACTCAATTTCATTTTTCAATTCTTGCAAAGCATTCTCAATATTCATATTCTTTCTATTAGCCATCGTTATGTTCCTCCTTGTAATAGTTAAAAAAGAGGAAATTAAAGGGAGTAACCCGCCTTAAATGGTTCCAAAATGACGCAACGGCGCAAATAGAGCGGTGTTCCCGCTTTAAATTCACAACGTAAACCGACGAGGCAGAAGGCGTCCGACCAAGACCTCGGTCTAGAGAAGACTGGACGAAAGACGGCATGCAAACCCGACGCTAAACGATGGGATAAGGTTCCGAGGGAGGATAAAATGAAAACGAAACAAGAGATTACGGCGCAAATCAAGCGAAAGCGGGTTGAAAGCAAATGGCGCAATCCATAGCAAAAACGGACAACGCCCCATGCGTGGGCTCTATCGGAACAGGAACGTTATCGGGTTATCAAGCCTCAGGAAAGCTGCGGCAAAAAGTATGGATGCTCTGGGAGAGGGCGATGGCCTGTCTGATGGCGATGACGAGCGACTATACGCTCGAAGCCGGCATGTGCAAGCTGCTGGTTAAAAAGCATAAAGGAGCGGCGTTCGTCTGCGAGGACGGCACGCGAATCGAGAAAGGAGACCGGATCGGCGAGCTCCATCTGAACAATCGGCTCGTATTGGAGCTGACCGGGGAGCATGGAGCGGATCGGGCCGCGCTTCGGACGGCTCGACTCGTCCGGTCATCGCTCAGGGAGCTTGTCGAAGCGCTTGAGCGCAGGCCGGAGCTGGGCAACGTCAAGGCGTTGGTCGGCGTGACGCTGCTGCACCGAGGTTTGACGCACGGTCTTGGCTTCGAACAGAGACCGCTTCCTTCGAAGCTGTTCGAGCGAGCGACTGCTATGTACTTAAAGCTGCTGCTGCGCTTCCTTCACCCGGAGGGCCTGAATCGGAGCGGGCGAAGCAGGGAGAAGCTGACGCCGGTCATGCTCGTCTGCACGCGCGCTAACCTGCTCGCTAAATTCCCGAAACGGGAAGAGGCGCACGAGTTGCCGGGAACGTCAGACCGATTCTTTATAAAATCTTCAGATTGTTCTCCGGCCGATCCTTATATTTCTGATTTATGATCGGAGCATTCCATCTTTAGAAGGAGGAAATGTCCGATGACCCCGAATTATTCCGATTCGGCCGACACGACGGCCGAACGCGGAAAGAAGGCTTGGAAGCCGCTACTCGCTCTGCTGGCCATTCCCGCAATCAATGTTTTGTATATGCTGCAAAATCGTCCGAACGATAGCGCGCAGTCGCTCGTAACCGAAGTCGATCGAATGACGCCGCTTATTCCGGCGTTTGCACTGCCCTATGTGCTATGGTATCCGTTTTTGCTGCTCGTCTTTGTGTTGATTTTGCGAAAAAACAAGCAGGAATATTACCGCACGCTGCTGGCGATGTGTCTCGGGCTGCTGCTGTCCAATCTCGTATTTCTGTTCTTCCAGACGACCGTACCGCGTCCCGATGTGGCGGCGGACGGGGGGTTCAATCGCTTAATTCAGTTCGTATATGCGAACGACCAGCCGTATAACTGTTTTCCAAGCGTACATGTGATGACCAGTGCGCTGATGATTTACGGATCTCGGGTGTTGGGCTGGGGGACGAAAATTCCGCTCGCGATTTTCGGAGCTTCCATCATTGCTTCGACGCTGTTTATCAAGCAGCATGTTCTGGCGGATGTCCTGGGAGGACTTCTGGCCGCCAAGCTTGTGTTCTGGCTTGCAGGCGAGCTGATGCCGCTGCTGCTGCTGCTGAAAACAGCCCGCGAGAAGCTCTCCAACGAAAGGAGCGTTTCTCGAACATGATGAGCGAAGAAGCGCGATTGTTTTTGCGCAAGTTTATGAATCGGCCGAAGCAAATCGGCAGCATCGTGCCAAGCTCGGCATTTCTCGCCCAATGTATGGTCGAAGCCGTGCCGTGGACTTCCGTTGGTGCGGTTGCGGAGCTTGGTTCGGGCACAGGCGCCGTGACGAGAGAGATTGCGAAACGGGTGCGACCGGATGCGCAGGTATATTTGTTCGAGATGGATTCGCGAATGCGAAGCCGGCTGGCCGACAAATATCCGCGATTCAAGCGGGCCGCCAATGCGGCAAATCTGCTGCGCGTGATGGAGCGCAACGGCACGCAGCAGCTCGACTGTATTGTCAGCTGTTTGCCCTTCTTCAATTTTCCCGCAAGCTTACGAGACGAGTTGATGCGTCAGGTGATTGAGGCGCTCAAGCCGGGCGGCCTGTTTATCGCTTTCCAGTACTCCCTTCAGATGAAGAAGCGATTATCTCGCCACTTCAAACTTGAAACGATCAAATTTGTTCCCTGGAACATGCCGCCGGCCTTCGTGTACGTTTGCAGGAAAGAGGAAGCTTCGAGATTCGACGATTTGCCGCTTTCCACTGCTGCCGTTCCCGTTTTACAATAAAAGGAGAAAACAGTCGGTACGAAGGAGAACAGCGGAAGATGCCACCGAAAACCGTATTGGTCGTCGATGACGAAGCGGAAATTCGCGATGTTATTCATGTGTTTTTACGCAATGAAGGATTCAGGGTGTTGGAGGCCAGGCACGGGCTTGAAGCTCTGGAAAGGCTGGAGAGCGAGAAGGTCGATCTGGTGGTGCTCGACGTGATGATGCCGGAGCTCGACGGAATTCGGACCTGCATGAAAATTCGCGAAATCTCCGGCGTACCGATCATTATGCTGTCGGCCAAACAGGAGGAAATCGACAAAATTACCGGTCTGTCTATCGGCGCCGACGATTACGTTGCCAAGCCGTTCAGTCCGCTGGAGCTGCTCGCAAGAGTGAAGGCGCAGCTTCGCCGTTCCGGAATGGCTGTGCCGAAGGAGGATACCTCCGATGCGATCTATGTGAACGACCTGGTCGTCGACATCGCGCGCCACCGCGTTACCGTCAAAGGCAGGGAGGTCTCGCTGACCCCGCTTGAATTTGCCATTTTGGAGCTGTTGGCGAGCCATAAGGGCCAGGTGTTCCATGCAGATAAAATTTACGAGAAAGTGTGGAAGGAGCCGACCGGATATTCGGACAACACCGTGATGGTTCATATCCGCAACCTGCGAGAGAAGATCGAGGACAATCCGCGCGAGCCCCGCTATGTCAAAACGGTGTGGGGGGTCGGCTACAAAGTTGAAAAATAATTGGCTTTCCGTCCTATCCGGCCGCAGAAGCATCCGTTTTCGAATGCTCTGGACATTCGTCGCCAGCCTGAGTGCCGGGATGGGCGCTTCCATCGCGATTCCGACCGGAATGATTTTCGGAGTTCCCGCTTCCGTGCTTGCTTTTTTCGTTTCCTTCGCCGCCGTTTTTTTCTGGCTCACCCGTTCGACGATTGCACATTTGCGTATGCTGTCCGAAGGGCTTGGCCGCATCGCCGGGGGAAATCTGGCCTATCGCATCCCGGCAGGCAGACAGGATGAGCTGGGAGTCGTCGCCGAGCATATCAACGTCATGGCCGAGCAGCTGGAGCAGTTGATCGAGAAGGAGCGACAGGCGGAGAAGGCGAAAATGGAGCTCATCACAGGAGTATCCCACGATCTGAGAACGCCTCTGACAAGCTTGATCGGATACTTGGAGCTGCTAAAGGGGAAGGCGTTCCGGGATGAAGGAGAGTACGATCGATTTGTCGGCAATACGCATAGCAAAGCTTTGCAGCTGAAAGATCTGATCGATGAGCTGTTCGAGTACGCGCGGCTGGTTCAGGGGCCGGGGGCGGAAATGCGGATCGTCGATTTGCGGAAAATGCTGAACCAGCTGCTTGTCGAAATCGAACCGCTTGCCCGCAGCAGCGGGCTTTCCGTCATTGCGGAGCTTCCGGAAGCTCCGCTGTTTGTTCGACTTGATCCGGAGCAAGTTCGCAGAGCGGTTGATAATTTGCTGATGAATGCGCTGAAATTTTCGTTACAACCGGGCACGATTGCCGTTTCGTTGACGCAAACGGCAGGGTGGGCCGTCATCTCCGTCGAGAACGAGGGAGAGCCGATTACGAAGGAGCAGGAGGCGCGGTTGTTCGAACGATTTTACAAAACGGACGAATCAAGAACGAACCGCAGCGGCATTCCGGGCGGCGCCGGATTGGGGCTGGCGATCGTGCGCGGCATCGCCGAGCTTCACGGCGGCCGCGCGACGGTCGTGCACGAGAACGGACGCTTCAGGTTTTCGGTCGAATTGCCCCATGAAGCCGCCAAATAACGATGCCGACGAGGCCGGGGAAGATTAAGCTGAATACGCCTCCGGCGAAATCGCCCGGCAAGCCGTCGAACATCATCTGCATCCCCATTAAGATCGCATCAAGCGTCACATGGGCGAAAATGACGGTCATCAAGCCAAAGCGAAGCATAAACCAGCCGAACAGGAAGGAAAGCAGCACAAGCTCGATAACGCGCGTGTAAACCGGATAAACCGCATAGCCGACATGACCCAGCGCCCAGAACAATCCCGGCGGCACGATGGCGAGCGTCGTCAGAACGACTGCCGTTCTTTTCGAAGGCTCGCCGCCCTTCAGCTTACGCGCGAGACCGACGAACCAGCTGCGAAAAACGCCGATCCCGAACAGCCGGCTCTGCAGTTCCTCCGAGATGCCTGCGCACCAAGCCATCAGCGGCAACAGCAGAGGAATGGTCATATTGTACATCGATTGCGTCGCGTCGCTCGAAGCGAAAGCTCCTAAGCTTTTTTCCAACAGAAGCAGAATGACGGATTGGGCGCCCAGTAAAATAAAGGCGAGGAAATAGCCTTCTTTCATGCTTTTCAGCACGGCTTCCCCGTAACCGGATTCCCGCCATCTTGGCCAGAGCGACCGGCCCATTGATTTCCACAGGCCATCGCCGCCCACAGCCGAGAAATAAGTAAGCAGCGCCATTGCCGCATAGGTAACGAGACTGACCGTCACACTGACGGTATCCCCCCCGCGGATTCCCGCCTCCCACGTTCCCGCTCTCAGGCCCGGAATCATATTATAGGTCAGTCCCGCATACAGCGCGAAAAAGACGAGCGCCAGAAAAATGCCTCGGCGGTAGGAAGAGTGCCCTCCGTGGGTACCCGTATAGATAATCGCCAGAATGAACAGCAGCACTTGGGGCAAAATGAAGCCGAATACGGACAGCATGGAGGCCCATTGTTCCTGATTGTCCATATAATCGATAAACGATTTCGGCAGCTCGACCCGGTAAGCGACGGTGCCGCCCTGCCAGCTTGCGGAGGGGGGCGAACCGACGGTTGAAGGAGAGTCGACTTGAAGCAGCAGCTTCGCTTCTCCAATGTTGTCTTGCCGGGAAGCGTACTCGAAGCCGCCGCTGGCGAGACGAACGCCAGTCCATTCCCAATCGCCTGAACGAATGCCGAATGAGGAGGCGTATTGAAGCGCGTTGGCCGCTTGATCGGCCGTCGCCTTCTCCTCCGACGCCGGTCCGTCTCCATCGCGGCCGGAGGACTCTTCGACATGACGCCAAGCGACCAGATCGCCCGATTCCATATGGAGCGAAATGGCCAAAGAGCCCGGCGTGCCGTTCACGTACAGCTCCACGACGTAGACGTCGGTCGGAGTCGCTGAGGCCCACAGCTTATCGTATTCGCCCGTCAACGTTTGCTTGGACAAGTAGCCGTTCGTCCGGCTGTCGGTCATATGCGTTACCGTCGTTTTGTTAATATCCGAGGCTTCCACGCCGAATTTGTCGGCGGCCCAAACGATCGCCCGCTGCTCCGCTTCGGCTCTTGTCAGCACGGTGGAAGTATTCATGGAGAACAATTGCCCCGATATGGGGAACACTTGTATCAGTAAAAAAAACGCTAGCCCGATCGCGGCCGTCCAAACCCAACGTTTGTCCAGCGGAAGCGGTCGATTTTCGATCATACGGCTTCTCTCCTCGCCTGCAAAAATTTCAAGTAAACGGATACAGTGGCTTCGCGCTTCGCTTCACCGTTTTTTTCATTAAGTATCTCGCATTTTCAACGAAAATGAAAGCAAACGAAGCGATAATGACTGTCCGATGCCAAATCCCCCGGAGAATTATGCATACAACCGCTTAAACGAGCCGGATTGCCCCCTTTTTGACGTTGTTCCTCCGCGGGGTAAGGACTATAATTCGATGGTACGTCTTTTTACGATAGAACGGCCGAGTTTCTGCTTGCAGAAAACGGGGGAACCAACGGATGGCGTGTACAACCACTATTGTATTCGAACATCCCGGGGTGAATTCCATCGCGATCGACGCGGAAGGATAGGGCAGCCTGTTCGAGCCCGAACCCGACAGCTAACCTCGTAGGCGTTATACGAACAGGAATCGCGTGCAGTGCAGGCACTGGGGTTCCAGTGCTTTTTTTGTTTGCGTAAAAAAGCAGTCGAGGTGGATGAATTTGTTCAAACAAGCAGCGAGATGGCTATATGCCTCTCCTCCGAGAATTTTGCTGCTCGGATTTTCTTTCATTATATTGACGGGAACCGTACTGCTAATGCTGCCGATCGCATCGGTGAGCCGGGAACCGACTTCCTTCGTGGACGCCTTGTTCACCGCAACCTCGGCGACCTGCGTGACCGGCCTTGTGCTGTTTGATACGGGCTCCTATTTCTCGACGTTCGGCCATTGGGTCATCCTGCTGCTAATTCAGATCGGCGGTATCGGCTTTATGACGATGGCCACGTTGTTTGCGCTCATGTTGCGCCGGCGAATTTCCCTTAAGGAAAGGCTGATATTGCAGGAATCGCTGAACCAAGGCAGCATAGAGGGACTTGTCCGGCTCGTGCGCAAAGTTATTTTCTACGCTTTGGCGCTGGAGCTAGCCGGAGCGGTACTGTATACGATCCGTTTCGCGATCGATATGCCAATAGGGAAGGCGATCTACCACGGCGTATTTCATGCGATTTCTATATTCAACAATGCAGGCTTCGATCTGACCGGAACCGGCAGCAGCTTTATCGGATACGCCGAGGACTTCTACCTCAACGCCGTTTCGATGGCGCTAATCGTCCTTGGAGGGTTCGGCTTTATCGTGCTGGCCGACTTGTTCGACTTCCGAAAAAAGCGTAAATTCTCGTTGCATACAAAAGTGGTGCTGAGCGTCTCCGCAGCTCTGATCGTCGTCGGGGCGCTGGTCATCTTCATCTTTGAATTTACGAATTCGCGCACGATTGGTGACGAGCATTTCGCGCACAAGGCGCTGTCCGCCTTTTTCCAGTCGGTCACGACCCGCTCGGGCGGCGTCGCTACTGTCGACGTGTCGGAGCTTCGCCAAGCGACGCAATTTTTTATGATTATTCTGATGTTTATCGGCGCTTCTCCAGGCTCGACGGGCGGAGGCATCAAAACGACGACGTTCGCCGTGCTGGTCGGCGCGGTGCTGGCGATGATGCGGGGCAAGGAGGATGTCGTGCTGTTTCGGCTGCGGCTTGCTCAAGAGAGAGTGTACAAAGCGATTACCGTCACGCTCTTCTGTATCGGAATCGTGCTCGCGGGAACGATGGTGCTGGCTACGACCGAGGATGCCAGTTTCCTGAAAATATTGTTCGAAGCGACTTCCGCTTTCGGCACGGTCGGGTTGTCCATGGGCTTGACCGGGCATTTGAGCTTGGCGGGCAAGCTGACGATTATTTTTCTGATGTTTATCGGCCGCTTGGGGCCGCTCACGTTGACCTACGCATTGGGGCCTAAGCAGGGACGGGCGCTTTACCGTTACGCGGAAGGTAAAATTATTATCGGGTAGAGGACGGAAAAGGATGAAATTAAATCAGTTCGTCATTATCGGTCTAGGACGATTCGGCTCCAATCTCGGCCGGGAATTGGTCAGATTGGGCTATGAGGTTCTCGGCGTCGATCGGGACGAGGAAAAGGTGCAGGAGCTGTCCAACGTTCTGACGCATACGATCGTAGCCGATGCGACGGAGGAGGAGGTTCTGCGCTCGGTGGGCGCCCGCAATTTCGATTGCGGTGTCGTAGCGATCGGCGACGATATCCAGGCCAGTATTTTGGCGACGATTCTGCTTAAGGAGCTTGGCGTAAAGAAGGTTGTGGCCAAGGCGGTATCCGACCTGCACGGCCGGGTGCTGGAAAGAATGGGCGTCGACCGGATCATCTACCCGGAGCGGGATATGGGCGTTCGCGTTGCGCATCAGCTCGTCTCCCCCAACCTGCTCGATTATATCGAGTTGTCCAAAAAATATACGATCGCGGAGTTGGCCGTGCCGCAGTGCTGGTCGGGTAAATCGCTGGAGGACGTCGACCTGCGCGGCAAATTCGGCTGCAGCATCGTGGCCATCAACAAGCCGCAAGGCATGATTATCGCTCCGGCGTCCAAGGACGTATTGTCGACGGAGGATGTTATGGTGGTGATCGGCACGAACGATCAAATCGAGCAATGTCAGGAGTCGTTCGATTCCGGTGAATGAAAACCATCCCGTTCGCTCAGGCTAGTGGTATGACGAGCGGGATGGGGAGGTAGGGGCGATGAGGAAGGCGCGCCTTGGAAAAGCGGTGATGGCGTTAGTGTGCGCCGTCGCCTTTTTAACGTTGTGGGACGGATATTTGCCGGCTCGCGCCGAGCAAACGAAACCGAGCGGCGCCCATTGGACCGAATGGGAACGGAAATACGAGGGCGTATTTGTGCTGTCCGCTTCGCGCGAATCCCGCAAGGTCGCGCTGACGTTCGACGATGTGCCCGGCGATCGTTATACTTCGCAGGTGCTGGATGTTTTGAAGCGCAAACGCGTACGCGCCAGCTTCTTCGTCGTAGGCACCCGCGCGCGCAAATTTCCCGAGCTGGTCAGACGGATTCACCGGGAAGGCCACGATATCGGCAATCACTCTTACAATCACCCCGATTTCTCGAAGCTGCCGCTGAGAAAGGTGCAGGAGCAAGTGTTAAGAGCGGAAGCGGCGATCGCCGATGCCGTCGGCTTCAAGCCGCGGCTCGTTCGTCCGCCGTATGGGGAAATCGTGCCGAAACAGCTGGAATGGGCCAAGAGGCGCGGCTATACGGTCGTTAATTGGGACGTCGATTCGTCAGACTGGCGGCAGCTCAGCGCGAACCAGGTGTTTCGGAACGTGACCCGCTCGGTCAGGCCCGGCTCCGTCGTGCTGATGCACGCAGGCGGAGGAAATGGACAGCGGCTGGCCGGCACGGTCGAAGCGCTCCCGAGAATTATCGACTGGTTGCGCGAGCACGATTACGAGCCGGTTTCGCTGACCGAGCTGCTTCGTCTTCCGGAGAAGCGGGGGCGTTAACGAAAATTCGGCGAGTAGGCTTCCTGTGATGCAGTGCGATCAAAGCCGTCCGTTTTAACCTCGCTTTAAGTGCTTTTGTAGCGCACGGATTCCCTTTGAAAGTACGCAGTCGTCTCTTCGATCAGAAAACGCGTCGAAGGAGCGAGCCAAGCCGGATCGCCGTGAATCAGAAACGTCGTCCGCCTGGTTTCCTCCAGCTCCTGAATCGGGGCAAGGTACAAATCGTTGTCGATCAATACCTGCTCCCTCAGATAAGATCGCGGAAGCAGCGAGCCGGCCCGACAAGCGGAGAGCAGCCGAATAATGGCCTCGAACGAATCGATTTCCATTCGCACGTCCGGCTTTAGGTTATGTTTTTTCAGGAGCTCGTCGGTCATCGTCCGGTACCAGGTACCGGGAGAGAACAAAATCATCGGCAGGTTTTGCAGATCGGCCATTTCGATGTGCGTTCTTTCTAATATAATGTGATTTCTCGGAAGCACCAGGATAAGATGGTCGTCAAATAAGGGCAGGCTGGTAATGGCGGGATCGTCGATAACCGAAGAGGCGACGATGCCGAAGTCGACTTTGCGCTCCTTGACCAGCTCCGCAATTTCGTGCGACTTGCCTGTGACGACCTTGATTTCCAGATTAGGATGCTTCTCGGTCATCGTCTTCACGAGATCGGGAAGCGTCGTCTGCAGCGTCGTCAGACTGGCGCCAATCGCGGCGTCGTGGGCCTCGGACGATTTGTAAGCGTTCAGCTTCTGTAAATAGCTGCCGTGAAAACGCCGCAGTTCCAACGCGAATTCGTAGGTCACCTGTCCGGCCGGGGTCAGCTCCAAACGCTTGCCGACCCGTCGGAATAAGTCGACCTCCAGCTCCGCTTCGAGCCGCGCCAGCCGCCGCGAAAGAGCGGGCTGGGACAGGTTTAATCTTTCCGCCGCTTTATTTAAGCTGGTCTGCTCTACGATCGTCGCGAACAACCGCATGTCTTCGAGCATGATGGGCCTCCTCTCATATGCAGAAAAGTTATAACCGATAATATAAAATAAGCAGTTCCATTATAAGCGAAAATAGAGTAACCTTAAAAGCGGTGACAAAATGGTGACGAATGCCAGCTGCGCAACAAGCATCGTCATCCGTTGTCGAAGCACGGATGCGAAAGGAGATTAAACTCACACATGAAAGGTAATTCCTATTTACCGCGCAAGCTTCATTCGCTGCTCGGCGTAATTCCGCTCGGCTTGTTCATCGTCGAGCATGCGCTTACGAACTACTCGGCTTTCGAGGGCGGCAAGGAGGGCTTTACGGACGCGATCGATCTGCTCAACAGCCTTCCGCTCATTTTCTTCATGGAAATGTTCATTATCTGGCTGCCGATTTTGTTCCACGGGGTGTACGGGTTGTACATCGCCTATCAGTCGGACATCAATACGGGACGGTTCAGCTACGGACGCAACTGGGCGTTCGCGTGGCAAAGAATTACGGGGGTCATCACCTTTATTTTTGTCGCGTGGCATTTCTACGATACCCGTATCCAGCTTGCGCTGGGGAATGTATCCCATGAGGAACTGGGTCAGCATATGAGCAACATTTTCAGCAACCCGCTGGCCGTAACGGCTTACGTCATCGGAGTCTTGGCCGCGACGTTCCACTTCGCGAACGGCCTGTGGGCTTTCCTCGTCAGCTGGGGCATTACGGTCGGACCTCGCGCTCAGAAGGTTTCTTCGCGAATTTGCATGGGCATCTTCGTCATCCTGGCGGCTCTGTTCTTGCTGTCCATTTTCGCTTTCCGCAGCGACGAGTTCGCTTCGGCGGCGACAGCGGCGCTAAGCGCAGTTTCGGTAGGTTAAGGGAGGAGTACAACATATGGCAACTCAAAAAGTCATCGTCGTCGGGGGCGGCCTTGCCGGTCTGATGGCGACGATCAAAGCGGCGGAAGCGGGCGTGCGCGTCGATCTGTTCTCGCTCGTTCCGGTCAAAAGATCTCACTCCGTATGCGCCCAGGGAGGCATCAACGGAGCGGTTAACACCAAGGGCGAAGGAGACTCCCCATGGGAGCACTTTGACGATACGATATACGGGGGCGACTTCCTGGCGAACCAGCCGCCGGTAAAAGCGATGTGCGAAGCCGCGCCGGGCATCATTCACCTGATGGACCGGATGGGCGTTATGTTCAGCCGGACTCCCGAGGGCTTGCTGGACTTCCGCCGCTTCGGCGGAACGCAGTATCACCGTACCGCATTTGCAGGCGCGACGACAGGTCAGCAATTGCTGTACGCGTTGGACGAGCAGGTTCGCCGCTGGGAAGCGGCCGGACTCGTACAGAAATACGAGCACTGGGAGTTCACGGGAGCGGTCATCGACGACGACGGCATTTGCCGCGGCATTTCCGCGCAGGATCTGCGCACGATGGAATCGGTCACTTTCCGCGGAGATGCGGTCATTCTGGCTACGGGCGGACCGGGCATCATTTTCGGGAAGACGACGAACTCCGTCATCAATACCGGAACTGCGGCCAGCGCCGTGTACCAGCAAGGCGTTTATTACGCGAACGGCGAATTCATCCAAATTCACCCGACGGCGATTCCGGGCGACGACAAAAACCGGCTTATGAGCGAATCGGCTCGCGGAGAAGGCGGACGCATCTGGACATACAAGGACGGCAAGCCGTGGTACTTCCTCGAAGAAAAATATCCGGCGTACGGCAACCTCGTGCCGCGGGATATCGCGACTCGGGAAATTTTCGACGTGTGCGTCAACCAGAAGCTCGGCATTAACGGCGAGAACAGAGTGTATCTCGATCTGTCTCACAAGGATCCGAAGGAGCTCGACGTCAAGCTCGGCGGCATCATCGAGATTTACGAGAAGTTTACCGGCGACGATCCGCGCAAAATTCCGATGCAGATTTTCCCGGCCGTTCACTATTCGATGGGCGGCCTGTGGGTCGACTACAATCAGATGACGAACATTCCGGGGCTGTTCGCTTGCGGAGAGTGCGATTACCAATATCACGGCGCGAACCGTCTCGGCGCGAACTCGCTGCTGTCGGCGATTTTCGGCGGCATGGTAACCGGACCGAAGGCGATCGAGTACGTTAAGGGCTTGAAGAAGTCCGCCGAGGATATCTCGGAGAGCGTATTTGAGCGCGAGCGCAATAAGCAAGCGACCAAGTACGAATCGATCACCAAGATGGACGGCAAAGAGAACGCCTACGTGCTGGCCAAAGAGTTGGGCGAATGGATGACGAACAATATGACCGTCGTTCGCTACAACAAAAAGCTCGAAGAAACAGTCGACAAGATCAAAGAGCTTAAACAGCGCTACAAAAATATCAATATTAACGATTCGGCGCAATGGAACAACTCGGGCGCGGCGTTTACGCGTCAGCTCTGGAACATGCTCGAATTGGCCGAGTCGATGACCGTGAGCGCGCTGCTGCGCAACGAAAGCCGCGGCGCGCACTATAAGCCTGAGTTTACGGAGCGCGACGACGACAACTTCCTCAAGACGACGAAGGCGAAGTGGACAGCGGAAGGTCCTGAGATTTCGTACGAAGAGGTCGACGTATCGCTGATCACACCGCGGAAGCGCGACTATTCCACCAACAAGAAGAAGGAGGGCTAATCCATGGCGGAAGCAACTGCAGCGCCGTCGACTGCGGCGGGACGCAAAGTCAAATTTATTATTACTCGTCGGGAGCGTCCGGATGCCTCCCCATTCACGGAGGAATTCGAGGTTCCGTATCGTCCGAATATGAACGTTATCAGCGCGCTGATGGAAATTCAGCGCAATCCGATTAACACCAAGGGCGAGAAAACCGTTCCGGTATGTTGGGAATCCAACTGTCTGGAGGAAGTCTGCGGCGCTTGCTCGATGGTGATCAACGGCAAGCCGCGCCAAGCGTGCAGCGCGCTCATCGATAAGCTCGAGCAGCCGATCCGGCTGGAGCCGATGGCGACGTTCCCGGTCGTGCGCGACCTCGTTATCAATCGCGAGCGGATGTTCAACGCGCTTAAAAAAGTTAAAGCCTGGATTCCGATCGACGGAACGTACGATCTCGGACCGGGGCCGCGGATGGCGGAATCGAAGCGCCAATGGGCGTACGAGCTGTCCAAGTGTATGACGTGCGGCGTCTGCCTCGAGGCGTGCCCGAACGTCAACGACCGCAATAGCTTCATCGGACCGGCTTCGATCTCGCAAGTGCGCCTGTTCAACGCCCACCCTACGGGCGAGATGAACGCTCACGAGCGTCTCGAAGCGCTGATGGAAGAGGGCGGCATCGAGGGCTGCGGCAACTCGCAAAACTGCGTGCGCTCTTGCCCGAAAGGCATTCCGCTGACGACTTCGATCGCGGCGATGAACAAAGATACGACCAAGCATCTGTTTAAGCAATGGCTCGGTCTGTAAAATAAACAAGGGTTGTTCCAAGGCCGTTACGGCCGGGGAACAACCCTTTGTTTATTCGACGAATCAGGCTTTGGGACGAATAACCTCTTCCGCCGCCTCGAAATACTGCTCCAGCGTCACTTCTTTCCTCGTGACGTCTTTGGCGACGATTTTTCCAACGTAGCGAACATGCCAAGGCTCGTAGGAATAGCCGGTGATGCTTTCCTTGCCCTTCGGATAACGGATAATAAATCCGTATTCCGAGGCGTACTTAGCCAGCCATTGGCCTTCTTTCGTATCGCCGAAGCTTTCCTCCAGGCCGTAAGATATGCTAGCGCTTGAAATATCCATGGCCAGTCCGGTTTGATGCTCGCTTTGGCCTGGGCGGGCGCTTGTCCGATTGGCGACCTTCTCTCCCTTGCGCTTGACGTTGCTCTCAAAGATTGATTTCTGCGTTGAATAGGAGCGATAGCCGGAGACGGCCTTCAGCTTGATGCCGTCCTCCGACGCGGCCTTAAACAGCTTTTCCAGCGCCGAGGCGGCTTCCTTGCGCATTTGCTTCTTCGGAGAGTTTCCCGAGAAGGAGAACGGAACGTCGGGCACGACAAGATCCTTCGGTTCGTAATCGGAGGGCAGATTCCGCTGCTTATTGACGAGAACGTACAGGCTGGACGTGTTTGTAACGATTGCAGCGCCTTTCTTATCCTGTTTTACGGTGAGGCTCGGCAGGCTGTCCGCCAGCAAGGCGAAAGCCGGAGAAACCTTGACGGGCGGCTTGACGAGCTCGATCGGAGTTTCGGTTGGAGCTTTGGTTGGCGATTCGGTTTGCGGTTTAGTCGGAGCTTCGGTTTGCGGTTCGGTCGGAGTATCAGTCGGAAGCAAGGTCTCGCTATTGGACGGCCCGGCGATCGGCGCCGACGAGTTTTTCGAAGAATGCGCATCTTGATACAGCAGTCCGCCGGCAATGGCAAACCCGAGTGCAACGACGACGACGGTTCTCTTTTTCATCTAGTAATCTCCTTGGTGATTGTCGTAGTTTATAAGAATGATAGACTTATCGAGCGCAAATGTAAACCCGAAGTAGGTGGAAAGATCTATTTAACAAGCGCGATACGTCCATATATCCGTCGAAAGAAGGAGGAATATGACAGTCCGTGTCAAATACATATTAGGGCATGTCTGAAAACCCGCTCAGGGGCATCTTTCACCGCCTTTTCGCCCCCTGCTTCGTCACTTTTGCTTGACGTACCCCGGTACGCCTTCACAAAAGTTCCTTGCATGGAACGAAAATTCGGCAAAATCTGCTGGCCTCGGAGTATTCAGACACGCCCTAGTTGGACCGCTTTAAATCGGGAGGATACGTGTATGGCTGAACGTCGGCGTTTTTGGAGCTATTTGCGAGTACAAGTGATTTTGCTGATGATTGTCGTTCTGATGCTGCCATTAGGCGGAGTCGGCTGGTTTTATTACAAAACATTAAGCTCGGATCTGGGGGAGATTGAACGCGCGCACGCGTTGGAGGTCAACGCATCCGCGCATCGGCTGTTCGTGCAATTGGGGGAGCAGCTGTCGGGTTCCGTCATTACGAACGCCAAATGGAAGGACTACGTCGACGCCGTTAACGGCGAAGATCTCGGATGGATCGAGGAAAATATAAACGTATCGCCTGACATTGTGCCGAACGTCAGCTTTGTCGCAACGTTCGATTACGAAGGCAAGGTGCTGTCGCAGGCCGGAGATATTCCGGAATTTACCGGGCAGTTGGCGGATATGTCAATCGTCGAGAAAGTGAAAGCGGTTCCCGACGCGTACGGAATGATTCAAACGTCGGAAGGGCTGGCGGTGATCGCCGTGTCGCAAATTACCGACGAGCAGGGCGTGGCGAAGTCTCCGGCCGCGCTGCTGTTCGGTCGGCTGTTGGACGACGAGGCGGTGAAGGGAATCGGAGCGATTCTGAATGCGGGCATTTCCGTTCGATCGTCTACGAATCAGAGGCTGAGCAGCCTGCCCGATGCAGAGAGGGATCGCGCAGACGCGGCGCTCCCAGGCGTCGACGAGCAACCGCGTTTCGCGACGACAGAGTCGGAGGGGAAGAGAAACAGCGTTGTCGTTTCCGGCTATCCCGGCATGTCGGGAGAGGCGATCGCCGAGTTGTCCGTCATTGTGCCCGCGGAGGCCAGCGGAACGGTACATAAGGAAATGGTGAGAATGAGCTTGATTGTTGCGGTGCTGGTCGGCTTGCTGATCGCGCTTATCGCTTATTTGCTGCGTTGGCGAATGATTCTTCCGCTCGTTGCCTTCGAAGCTTTCCTTAAGGAGGTGTCTTCAGGGCGGCTGTCCGTCTCCGTATCCGACAAAACGAGGAGACGGGAGGACGAGATCGGCTCGATCGGCCGCTCCTTGCAGGAGATGGCCGACCATTTGAAGACGCTCGCTGCGGGTATCCGGTCGACGGCCTCCGCCACTTCATCGGCGGTGGGTCAACTTACAGGAGAGGCGGAGGGAGCTGCGGAAGGCGCGAACCGGATCGCCGAAGCCATGCGGGAAGTGGCGGCGGGAGCGGACTCCCAGATGCAAGGCATGAAGCGGGGGGCCGACGTGGCGCTGGAGATCGTTGCAGGAATGGGCACGATCGGGGAGCGTTCTTCAGCCGTTGCAGCGGTAGCCGAGGAGGCTTCCAGAAAGGCGGCGGAAGGAAGCGATACGGTCGTCGACGCCGTCGAGCAGATGGATAAAATATCGGAGACAGTGGAGTCTTCCGTTCGCGACGCCCGCGAGCTTCATTCCAAATCGGAGCGGATCGAACGAATGGCCGAAGCGATATCGGCGATCGCCTACCGCACGAACCTGCTAGCGCTTAACGCGAATATCGAAGCGAGCAGAGCGGGAGAGCATGGGCGAGGCTTTGCCGTCGTAGCAGGCGAAGTGAGGAAGCTGGCGCAGCAGGCGGATCAGACCGCCTCGGAGATTACAGCCATCATTGCCGATGTGCAGGGCGGTATTTTGTCCGTCGTACGTCATATCGAAGCGGGACTGACGGAGGTAAGCAGCGGAGCGATCAAGGTGAGGGAAGCCAATCAGACGTTCCGGGGGATCGCCGTCGGCATTCGCGGCATGGAGGACGAATTGCAGGGCATCGCCGCGGCCGGACAGCAAATCGGAGCGCAGCTAGAGGAGTTGTCCGCGCTGATCGAACAGACGGAAGCGATATCGGCTTCAAGTGCGGAGCGCGCTCAAGACGTCGCGGATATTGCGGAATCGCAGATGAATTCGGTACGCAAGGTCGCCGACGAGACGAATGCGCTGGCCAGCCGGATTCGCGAGCTGGAGCAGGCAGTTAACCGTTTTCGATAAACTGGACTTAAGTCGAGGGGAGTCCAGTGCATCGGTCAAGGGAAATCGTTGGAGGGATACGGTAGAATGATCGTATCATGAGGAGAACAGGGAGAGTAAGTATGAAGATAAAAGGATTATCGCAGACGATCGCAGCATGGAAGTTGTTACTGAGCAGCTTTCCTCGCGGAGTCGTTGCATTCGTCATCGCGGTAGCGGGTTTAAGCGTCGGGTTGCCGCTTGCTCTATTCGTGATCGGTTTACCGATTCTGGTCGGAATGCTTGCCGCATGTGAAAAAATATTGGGCGTGGATCAACGCATGGTGGCCGCTTGGGAGTCTTGCGGGGAATATCCGTCCGGTTCTCCCCGAATCGGCCTGCCCGATAGCCGGGCCGAACTGGTTCAGGGGGGCTTGAAAAGTTGGATCAGCTCGCTCGGAAACGTTCAACGATATCGAAATTTGGCGTACGGAATCGGCCAATTCCCGGTTTCCATTCTGGCTTTCGTGCTGGCAATCGTCATTCCGGCGACGGCGTTGGCCTTATTGCTGTCGCCTGTCGCGGAACTTATTAGCTCGCGCATCTTCTCGTTTAACTTGTTCGAGCAGGATTTGATCATGAAGTGGCTTTTCCCCGATTGGTCAAGCTTTCAACGGTCTTGGTTCAACACCGGCCTTGGCGTGATTCTGCTAATGGCTACGCCATTCTTGTTCCGAAAGCTGGGTCAATGTTACGCGGCCTGGATTCGCTGGATTTCAGGAGCGCCATCCCATACGTAAGAGAGCGGACCGGCATCGGTCCGCTCTCTCTGCGTATGGCTCCGAGCTACATCCACGTCTCACCCCAGTGCTGAATGGACTGAATGACTTCCTCCAGCTGGTGGCCTTTCTCGGTCAGTTCGTATTCGATGCGAACCGGCATTTCCGGATAGACCGTTCGGGTTAGAATGCCCGCCGCTTCCAGTTCCTTCATGCGGTCCGTCAGCATTTTATCGCTCATTTCCGGAATTTGCTCTTTAATGTCCTTAAATCGTTTAGGACCTCCGAGAAGCACGCGGATGATCAGTCCGGTCCATTTTTTGCCCAGTAGCTCTGCAGCCGATTCGTACTTGGGGCACATTTTGGAATAATCCATACCGATTCCCCCTCTTTTTCTATTTTAGCACACTCACTTCAAAAAAGTAAGTGTCAGCTTTATTGCCAGTCATTGCCGTAAAAGGGTTCGCAGTCTCATCCGCTCGACGATCTGGACGAAACGCAGGTATCGGCGGATCGATTACTTGATTTGAACGCGCGTCGAGAGGGCGAAGGACTGGCTGCTAGGCACGGACGCAACGCTGCAGCAGATTGCCGTCTGTTGATAGGGTCTTCTAGGACGCCCACGTGTAGAAGCTGCTAGACGCCGTCAAACAGGACAAGGTATATCGGTTCGACGCGGACCGCTTCTCCTTCCGGGATCCGATGATGACGATCGCCCAAGGAGGCCTAAGATTGACCTGAAAAATTCCAAATAATTCCCAGGAGTTATCCGTATAATAATCGATAAAGCTTTAGTGACATACACCCTGGCCTTGGTTGATTTATACGGTTTATCCTACAAACGTTCGTCGTTTGAGCCTGATCAGACCAGATTTGTACGATTTTTCCAACAAAAGTCCGCCGTTTAAACCTGATTCGAGCTGCGTTGTACGATTTTTCGACTACCTTCCCTGTGTAAACTCTTGGGTGCAAATAGATCCGTCGTAATAGTTCAATTTCCAATCAATTGGAAACGTTGTGGGTTAATCATAGCAAGGGGACTGGACAGAAATAGAACGGAAATTCCACAAAGAGGCGAATTCGGGGAAATAGAGTGGAAAACCCGTTTTAAATCAACAAGGTGCTTCCTGGGGAGAGCTTTCCTCAAGTGACGTACCGAAGATGTAAAAGATAGATAAGCCGACAGCATCAGGCTAGAACCGTACGAGGGTCGGTAGGGTCGTTGTAAGCCGACCGAGTCGGGCTAGAACCGCAAACGGCGGTACGGCGAGGCTACAACCCAATGCTGTCGGGCTAAAGCGGCAGAACGTGGGGCGATCCAGTTAAAAGCGACTTACAAAGGAACGGCGATTTTTTCCTTCTGGCGAAAGAACACCCAACGGGTAAAACCGATCTCGCGCAGGCGGGCGCGGACAGCCTCCCATTCGTCTCCGACGCGGGCCGGCAGATGGGCGTCCGAGCCGAAAGTGACGTCGGCGCCGAAGTGCAGCGCGCGTTCGAGAACGGCGTCCGACGGATACCAGCCGCCGCAATCCTTTGTTTTCCCGCTCGTATTGATTTCGATCGACAGATCGTTCGCGGCGACCGCCTTTAGCGCTTCGTCGATGTCGGCTTCCGCTCCGGCAATGTCGGCAAAACCCGGATAATAACCTTTCATCGCGTCGATGTGGCCAAGCACCTGGAATAGTCCGCTTTCCGCAGAGCGGCGGATCAGTTCGTAATAATACTTTTTCTCGTCCAGCTGCTGGGCCTCGTCCTTGTCCTTCCAACGGTTGCGGTTAAAGATGCTGACGCCTCTCGTCTGATGCACGGAGCCGATAATGTAATCGAACGGGTAGGGGGCGTAAGCGGACCGGTACAGCTCAATCTGATCGATATAGAAATCGGATTCGACGCCAAGCAGCACCTCGATCCGGTCCTTGTATTGTTCTTTGAGCCGGAGCACCTCCGCCACATAATTCGGAAATTCGCTGCGGGCCATCGCGATGCCAGGCTGAGGATGATCGTGCTCGTGGGCAAAATAAGGCGAATGGTCGGAGATGCCGATAACGTCCAAACCGGCGCCAATCGCCGCTTCGATGTAATCCCGAATGCTGTCCGATGCATGTCCGCATCTGATGTGGTGCGTGTGCAAATCGAATTTCATTTCGATCACTCCTTATTCGCTTCCGATGAATTGATCCTCGGGCATCCCCTTCAGATCGTTCAAAAACTGCCTCATCGCGCTGTTGACATATCTCCCCGACTTGGTCATCACGCCGACGGGATGGCTGACCTCCAGTTCGGTTACAGGGATCATTTTGAGCGTTCCGCGCCGGACCTCCTCGGCTATGGACAGCTTGGAGACGACGGCGGCTCCCAGATTCAGCTCTACCATACGCTTGACCTCTTCGCTGCTTCCCAGCTCCATGACGATGTTCGGATCGATGCCGTGCTCGCGCAGCACCCGATCCGTGAATCGTCTGCCCAACGTATCCGGCGACAGCAAAATCAAAGGAACGTCCTTCAGCATATCGATCGTGACCCGTTTGGCTCCGGCGAGCGGATGCTGCGGAGCGACGACGAATTCGAACGTATCGTAGTAGAGGATGGACGTTTCCACTTGCAGGCTGCGGTCGGTCAAGTAGCCGATGCCGATATCGACGGCGCCGTTCTCGACGCTGGAAAGCACTTGGGTCGAAGACATGGAGAGGATGCTGGTCTTAATGAGCGGATACTGGTTCTGAAAATAGGACAGGACGCGGGGCAAAATCTGAATCGCGATGGAGGAGGTTGTTCCGAGCACGATATGGCCTTGGGGCACTTGGTTCAGATCGGTCAGCTTCTGCTTAAGCTGCTCCACGATGGTAAGTATTTGCTCGGCATGGTCGAGAAAGACTTGTCCTCTGTCCGTTAAGGCGACGGGGTGATTGCGGTCGACGAGAATCGCTTTGAACTCGTCTTCGAGACTTTTGATTTGCGCCGATACGGCGGGCTGCGTCAAGTTGAGCACTTCGCCGGCTTTGCGGAAGCTTAGCGTTTTGGATATCGTGACTAACGTCTCCAGTTGGCTGATGTTCACCTGTACGCCGCCTCCTTATATATTGAATTAATTTATCAACAGTCCCGATGGATATAAACAGGATTTGTCATAACCCTATTATAGGGGAAATGGTTTTTCATCGCAAAGGGTTTACAAGTACTCAAAATTGAGTATAATTACGTTGGTGTACTCAAATTTGAGTATTTTAATCCGTCTAGAGAGGAAGTTCACCGTATGGATGTTAATAAGAGCAATACCAAGCTCGTCGTGGCCGGTCTTCTGCTCGGGCTATTTATGTCGGCGCTCGATCAGACAATCGTCTCCACGGCGATGACGACGATTATCAAGAAGCTGGGGGGACTCGAAAGCTTTATTTGGGTGTATTCCGCTTATATGATCGCGATGGTCGTCGCGACCCCGATTTTCGGCAAGCTGTCGGATATGTACGGACGCAAGCGTTTTTTCCTGATGGGCCTGATTCTGTTCCTGCTTGGCTCGATTTTGTGCGGCACGGCGCAGAATATGGATCAGCTGATCATCTACCGCGCGATTCAAGGCATTGGCGGCGGCGCTTTGATGCCGATCGTCTTTACGATTATTTTCGATCTGTTTCCGGGAGAGAAGCGGGGGAAAATGATGGGGCTGTTCGGCGCGGTATTCGGCGTGTCCAGCGTTTTTGGGCCGATCTTGGGCGGGGCGATTACCGATTATATGAGCTGGCGCTGGATTTTCTACATTAACGTGCCGATCGGACTGCTGTCCATCTACTTCATCGCAACGGCGTATCGCGAATCGAGAAATGCCCGCAAGCAAGTGATCGACTGGGCCGGAGCGGTGCTGCTGACCGGCGCGATTCTGTGCTTGATGTTCGGGCTGGAGCTGGGCGGTTCCGAAGGCTGGGCTTGGGATTCCGTTAAAACAATCTCCTTATTCGCCGGATCCGCGGTGCTGCTCGCGCTGTTCCTGTGGGCGGAGAGCGTCGCGAAGGACCCGATCATCAAGCTGTCGTTGTTCCGTACGCGTCTATTCACGAGCAGTATGGCGATTAGCCTGCTCTACGGCGGAGTAATGATCGCCAGCGCGACTTATATTCCGATTTTTATCCAAGGCGTATTCCATAAAACGGCGACGGAGACGAGCACGGTGCTGACCCCAATGATGCTCGGCGTCGTGCTTAGCAGCCAGATCGGGGGCAGAGTCGCCAGCCGCTTCAGATACCGGGACGTGATGCTCGTGTCCGCGGTAACGCTGCTGATCGGCTCCTATTTGCTCGGATTTGTGATGAATACCGACACAAGCCGTCTCGTTATCACCCTGTTCATGATCGTGATCGGACTCGGCATGGGCGTATCCTTCTCGCTGCTGAACATCTCGACGCTCGGCTCCGTTCCTCCGCAATATAAAGGCTCGGCCTCGTCGCTGATCACCTTTTTCCGGACCATCGGTTCGGCGCTCGGCGTGACGGTGTTCGGAACGCTGCAGAAGCATCATTTTCAGGAGGGAATTCGGGAAGTGCCGAATATGAGTCCCGAAATGGCGGGACAGATCAAGGGCGGCCAAGCGCTGCTCGATCCGACCATTCAAGCGAAAATGGGACTGTCCCCCGACATCGTGAACGGTCTGCTCTCCAAGCTGGCCGGCTCGATCACTTACATTTTTCAGTGGTCGGTGCTATTGCCCGCCTTGGCGCTCGTGTTCGTGCTGCTGATGGGACGCGCCAGAATGGAGAAAACCGCTCCGGCGCCGCAGGGCAAGCCGGAGGTTTCCTACAACAGAGGTTAGCGCCATGTCGATCCGATTAATCATTCTTGGACTGTTGATGGAGAACAATCGGCATCCGTACGAGATTCGGCAGACGATCAAGAAGAGAAATTGGCATTTGACGTTCCGGATTCGAGACGGCTCGCTTTATTACGCGGTCGATCAGATGCGGGGCGAAGGGCTGATCGAGGTAGCGGAGACGATTGCGGTTCAGGGCGACAACCGTCCGGATAAAATCGTGTACCGCATTACGGACAAAGGGAAAGAAGCGCTCACGCGGATGATCTACGAGGAGTTTGGCAAAGACTTCTATCCGCAGCACCCGATGTTTGCCCCGCTCGCTTTCTCGCGGCACGCCGATAACGAGGCAATGGAGGCGCTCATCGCCGAGCGGCTTGACGGCTGTCTGGAAAGAATTCGAAACGTGCAAGACGTATTGGAGATTAAAGCAGGCTGGCTGCCGCATGGCGCCAAAAGGATGATCGAGGGCATATTGAGGTTCAGCGAGGCGGAGCGCGATTGGCTCACGAAGATGCTGGAGGATGCGCAAAAAGGCTTGTTGAACTCGGCTGACCGACAACCGGATCACTGACCGGAAAAGGAGATCGCCGAACGTTTGTCGAATTAGTCCGTCAAATTCGCGCGTAAAGCGAGAGAGGCGACTATTCCGATGGACGACAAAAAACAGATTAACGCCTGGGTGATGTACGATTGGGCGAATTCGGCTTTCGCGACGACGATTATGGCTGCGGTCATGCCGATTTACTTTATCAGCGTCGCCTCCGGAACAGACGGAAGCTGGAGCTTCACGCAGACGGCCGCGGCGATCGTCGTGGCGCTGCTGTCGCCGCTGCTTGGCGCAATCGCCGATCATGCGGGACGGAAAAAAACGTTTCTCCGCGTCTTCACCGTGATCGGAGCGTCCGCCAGCGCGGCGATGGCATTGATCGGCCCGGGCGACATGTGGCTCGCAGCCGTGCTTGTCGTTATCGGCATGGTCGGCTTCGGAGCCGGCAATACGTTCTACGACGCGCTGCTTGGCGACGTGACCTCCCCCGCGCAGCGGGAGCGCGTCAGCGCCAGAGGCTACGCGATGGGGTATTTGGGCGGCGGCGTGCTGCTGGCCGTCAATCTCGGACTCATACTCGGCTGGGAGACAATCGGACTGCCGGACAGCACCGCAGCGTCGCAAATTTCGTTCGTGACGGTCGGAGTCTGGTGGTTCGTTTTCTCGCTGCCTTTGTTTCGTCGAGTTCAGGAAACGAGGCTGGCGACGGGAGGCACGGCGGTGGCGCACATCAGGACGGGAGCGAGACGACTTAAGGAAACGTTCCGCCGGATCAAGCGTTATCCCGAGCTGATGAAGTTTATGCTGGCTTACTGGTTTTTCTTTGACGGCATCAATACGATCATCGTTATGGCCGCCAGCTACGGCACGACGATCGGCATCGAATCCACCGATCTGATCGCCGCTCTGCTTATTACACAATTCGTCGGATTCCCGGCGTCGCTCCTGTTCGGCAAGCTGGCCGACAAGCTGGGCAGCAAGAAGATGCTGTACAGCTCGCTCGTCATCTATCTGATCATCGTCTTGTTGGGTTACTTCATGACCAGCGCATTGCATTTCTACTTGCTGGCCTGTATGGTCGGGCTTGTGCAAGGAGGTTCGCAGGCGACGTCGCGATCGATCTTCAGCAAAATGATTCCTCCCGGCCGGAACGCGGAGTTTTTCGGCTTCCTCAGCTTTACGAGCCGTTTCTTCTCGTTCGGCGGCCCGCTCGTATTCGGCATTGTTAAGCTGCTCAGCGATTCAAGTCGATCCGCGCTGCTGGCCGTTGCCTTCTTCTTCGTCGCGGGCCTTATCCTGCTGACATTCGTCGATTTGGCGAAGGGGGAGAAGGAAGCCGGACAGACGATTTAAGCGCATGAGTACCGGAAGACCCGGCTGAATTCAAGGTTCGACGTCGAATCCGCCCCCTGAAACGCTTCGTGATCAAAAGCGGAGTTTTTGACCTACCGCTCAAATGAAGGGTCAAAAAGTTCGCTT